>Ga0194134_10000462_pt1 | contig 62046 bp, 77 predicted proteins | sample TA2KigOff0mmetaG_FD_148602 | JGI IMG/M metagenome (GOLD analysis project Ga0194134, IMG submission 148602) | Freshwater microbial communities from Lake Tanganyika, Tanzania - TA2015056 Kigoma Offshore 0m | ecosystem: Environmental > Aquatic > Freshwater > Lake | place: Tanzania: Lake Tanganyika...
CAAAAATCTGCACCCATGTCCCAGCAATACCGCCAGTTGTGCCACCGTTAAAGTTAATAAAGTCATTTGAAGCACCTGAAACAAAACCACGAGCGGCATCTGTTGAATCGGTATCTATTGAAAGCACAGAACCAACATATTTGTCTGTTCCATCAGTTCCAATCTTCAACGATGAGGTTGCAATTGTGGTAGGAATCCAGATGGTGTAGACCACGCCTTGATTGTTCAGCGTATTAGGATCTGGCCCCGGGCCAGCAGAAGCAGCGTTAGCCGTGGTATTAATTGTTGGCAGTGTCAAAGTAAGATTTGACGCCAACGTGCCGCCAACGGAAATAATCCGTCCGCCGTGTTCTTCTGGAGTAAGTGTAGTGCTGGAAGTAATTGCTACAACTGAATCCGCACCTTGTTGATAAACGCCGCCAAGGGACCGCACTGGCCCCTGAAAAGTAGTACGTGCCATGACGATAGTCCTTTCGTGTAGTAGCACATCCCCATACAGTCTCTACTAAGTCTGCCAAGCCAGTCTGCATGGGTGGGTTTCTTGGTTTTCTCTTTGTATCAGGTATTTTGGGGGGAGTCAAGAAGCTTGTTTGACTTCTTCAAGTTTTCTTCTTGGGTCATTACCCGCAGGTTCCAAGGGACGTGCAGACCACAAACCGCATCCGAACGTAAAGGTACGATATGGTCTACAACGTACTGCTCCCCCGTGGTTTTAGACATGGTTATGGCTATTTGGTAAATCTGTCGTATCTCAGACTTTTGCTTTCTTGTTAACCAAGGAGGTGTAGCCTGCCGGTGTTTTCTTCGACGCGCCTTTGTGTCGGCCCGAACCCACAATACATTTCGCTCTTTCCAAGCTGTTTGGTATTGCCGCTTTACATGTTGAGGCCGTGTTGATGCTGCGGCAATAACTTGTTCTTTATTGTCCTGATACCAATCGTGTTTACGGTCTTTAACGTCTTCGCGTTTGTTGTACTGCACAAAGTAGTCGGCGCGTTTTTCGGCTGCTTGTTGCCATTCAACTTTTAAACACTCAACGCACGACCCTTTTGTCTTCCTTAAGGCTATGTGCCCGTGTTTGCAAGGTTCGCCCGTGAAGTAGTACTTAGCACCAATAGCCTTGGCATCGGCGCGGTTTGTGGGGTATTGACTGTAGTCCATGCTGATCTCCTTTGACTTAGTAACAGGCAATGTATCACAAAGAAAATCAAAAAGCAAGAAAACAAAAACCCCCGGCTTTTACACCGGGGGTTCTCGCAAAGCCTTATGTAGCTTAGGCTCCGGGGCTTCCGAACATTCCAAGCGGGTCCGAGAACCCGAACGAGTAGCGCTCGCGACTCTTGTAACGAACGTTCCCTGTATCGAAGTCTCCATCCATTGAGTTCGACAGCGGAGTCCGCACAAAGTGCTTCATACCGTTAGGAACATCCGTGGTCAGGAACCATGCGTCCGTGTCCGTCAGCCAGTGGTTAATTGCGTAACCACCAGGGATAGAACCGTTGTTCTTCAGAGCATTGATGTCGTTGTCAGCGGTACCGACGCGGAGTTCAGTCTCAAGAAGACGGGTTGCCACGAACTGCAACGCAGAAGGAATAATGAGCTTACGCGGTTTAGCCGCAATCAGCAGGCCGCGCTCATCAGTCCATGCAGCAATTTGAATAACGGCGTTCTCAAGAGAAGTTTCATTCAAATCTGCAGGGGTCGCAGGGGTGTTGCTGTTAACGCCACCAGAAATCAGTGGGTGAACAGTAGAGAACAGAGGAACACCATCACCACCGGGAAAAGAAGCACTAAACCCGTTGTTGAGAACGGATGCGCCTTTTACCTCTTTGGTGTACGCCATAGCACGGGCCAGCGACTTGGTATAGCGCGATGACAGGGAGTCATAGAGGTTGTCCTCAATAGCCTCTTCAGTCAGCGAGAATCCAAGAGCAATGGTTTCGTGGGTATAGCGAGCAGTGAAAGCTTCCTGCGCGTTATCGTAGGCAATTGCGCTGCCTTCGTTCTTCACCGGAGCGGCGGAGAAGCCAGACAGTTTGGTTTCCTCTTCAAACGAGCGCTCAGAAGTCTCAGTCTCGTAAATCTCCTTGTACTCTTCGCCGTAGCGAGCGTACTCCAGACCAAACAGGGCGTTCAGGCCGGGAAGGAGTTCTTTAAGCAGTTGTGCACGTGAAATAGCCATGATTTAGCTCCTTAAGCAATACCCAGCGGGTTGTTGTACATATGACCGCCAGACGGTACGCCATCTTCATCAACAGACGGAGCATTGATCTTGACGATTACCTCAGGGAACAGAACATTTCCACTGGAAATGTAAGAGGTATCAGGAACAACATCCACGATGCGGATTGGTTTGGTCCGAGCAGTTCCGGTAGTTGCGTTAATAGCAACAGCCGAATTACCAGTAGTCGTTGAACCTGCGTTTTGTACAAGATCAGCATTTTCGCCAATGGCGCTGTACTGAACGCCGGTAACAACGGTTGTGCCGGATACCACAACTACCTTAAACAGCGTGTCAGGATCATCAGCAATAATAGCCTCAATGAACGTGCCAGTAGGGGCCGTCGTATTGGCTGGATAAAACTGTTGAAACTGCAACTGCTTAGTAGAAGAGTTGATGAAGTTGCAGCCAAGGAAAACACCAGCAAAACCCGTAGAAGGGCCAGTAGAGGTTTCATTAGCAAGAACGATCGTTCCGTCAGTGGTCAGCTTTACCAGATCACCGAAGAAGATATTCGTATTGTAACCACTAGCAATACGACGCTTCCGGGTAGCTCCAGCAAACACCTGACCGCCGATCAGATTGATCGGAATAAGCCCGTAAGGCTTGTCTACAGTAGGGTAAGCCATGTTTAACTCCTAAAAAGGTTATTTTGTTCCAGTACCAAACCCCACACCCCTAGTCGTAGCGGATTTTTTCTCGCTAAACAAAGGCATACGGGGATCATTGTTACGCATAAAGTGGTTATCAACAGATTCCACTTGGGCTGTGTTTTTTTGTTGGTAAAAATGTGTCCGAGATTCCACACGTTCTGTAGGCATCTTGCACAGCATTAAACCACCCAATTCAACATTGCCATTTTTGTCGCCTGCGAGCATTAGCTCGGGATGGTCAGTTGCTCTGACCGGCTCCCACCCATCACGCGTTTTTCTGGAAACATTCTGGGGCAACGCTTGATTTAACAAAGACGTTGCAATCCATCGAAAATTCCAGCCCGGTTGTGGGGTGGGATCAGGAAGAGTGCTCGGTGGGGTGTATTCCATGCTACGAGCAGAACTCTCACGTGTTTGAAGGTTTCTGGGCGTACGCTCTTGCGTACCATCACGACTAATTCTTTCAGACATTTTAGGACTCCGATGTAAGTTTAAGGACTTCTTTGGCGTACTGCTCGTTGGTTAACCCAAATTTTCTGGCTAACGCCTCTTGGGTCTTGGTCAATTTAACCCTGGTTTTACCAGTTGCAGTTCGTGTAACAGCGGCTACAACGTTAGCCGAACGTTTACTCGGTTGTTCCTTTTTTGTCTCTCCAAAGAATTTAGGAAACACTTCGCGCATGCGAGCGTTTACTCGCTCGTAATAATCGTCACTGCGAGGGTCAACCCCCGATTCGACCAACTTCTTATGCACCGCTAATGCGAGACTGGTCATTTCTTCATCTGCGCCAAACCATTGGTTTTGTTGCTGCCAACTCAACGCTTTTTGGTCTGGGACAGGCACTTGCGGCGTAGTTTCCTGATTATATACCTCTTGTTTCGGTTCTTGTAAAGGGGTAGGACGGTAGTCTTTTATCCTTTCAGCCCGGTATTTGGCCTCTGCCAGTTCTTCTTGAGCAGCAATGATGGCGTCAGTGTCATAGTTTTCCTGGGCTTCTTTTAGCTTTTTACGAGCCATGACCAACGCTGCTTCGGCCTGAGCCTTCATACTTTCTACGGCTACGGTCTGATTTGTGTTCACGTTTTGACGCAGTGCACGATTTTCTTCAATCAGTTTCTGCGCTACACGGACAGCTTCTTCTCGTTCCCGTAAGGCTGACTCTTTGGCACGGCGTTCGTCGTGACGTGCGTGCGTAAGCTCCTTCATCCGTTTCTGGACTTTGTCGCTGTATTCCGCAATTTCCTCATCACTGGGGTCATTAACATCCCGGTCAAGAGGCTTACGCCCACGGTCTTCTTCTGGCGTGTCGTCTACGATTTCAAGATCAATATCAGATTCTTCGGTCTCAATCTCAATACTATCTTCTTGTACTTCTTGCTCACTTGAAAATTTGTTTTCAGGCATTTTTTGCTCCTTTAAGCGCGGGTATAACCGCGTGGGTCTTCCACAACAGCCTCAACCTGATCGTCGTTAATCAGGCGGAACTCTTGACCGTGAATTTTAAAACGAGTTCCTGAGTAAGCCCTAACTAAGACAAAATCACCCTTTTTACACCACGGGCCGTTAGGAAACTTACCTTCATCTTTGTAGGCATCACTGCCAAGCTCTAAGACACAAAGCACGGTTGTGCTGTATTCCTCTACTTTTGCCAACGAATCTGGCTTAAGCAGGTCAGTGCCTGAAAACTTGTCTTCAACTTCTGGCAAAGCACACAATAACTTCCACCCTTTAGGCTTTGGCAGTTGTGTAGCTGGGCGTGGGGTTGATTCTTCACTCATTTGATTCCTCTACTTTCTTTGCAAGATCAAGTAAATAAGCCTCTGCCATAGCCAGACCTTGGATGACTCCGCAGAGTTTTTGGTACTGCTCAAAATTTTGACAAGCGCCGCCTGCCATATCGTCGGCGTAGTTGTTTAGATCCTCACGAATCTTTTTGCGTAAAACTTCTACAAAACTTTGTATCACTGTTTAGGTTTCCTTTCCGGTTCAGTAAGGGATTGTGCAAGCTCCATACCTATGCGGGTACCTTCAATCTCTTGTTTTACTGCCTCCACGTCTTGCTTAAATTCCAAATCCGACTGATCTTTGGCAATCTGAATACCAAGGCGTGTACCCTCAATCTCCGCTTGCTGCTGAGCTTTGAGTTCTTCAAGCTGCAGTTGCAGCATCCGAATCTGCGCATCCATCTGATCTTTTTGAGCCTTACGCTGAACTTCTGCCTGTTGAATCTGCAGTTTCTGCATCTCGGCCTGCATGATCGGGTCTTGTGCGTTTTGTAGTGCTTGTTGCTGTGCAGCAGCCTGTTGGCTTTGTGCCAACACGATCTGTGAACCTTCTGCGACCATCTTGGAGATCTGAACTTCCATCTCTTTCGGAATTGTGTCGTCCGGCGCTGGCAACGGTGTACCAATCGCATCTTGAACTTGACGGCGGTACAAAAACCCAAGGTGTTCAGCAATATGCGCCTGTAGTGCAGCCATCATTACTGACGCCTGGGGATTTTGTCCGACTAACTGCGCGACCGCTGGGTCGTTAATCATATTCATGTGTGTCGTGATATGCGCCTGATGATCCTGATACATAAACGCTTTCAACGGCTTCATCTTCAGCGCGTTCATGTTTTCTGTGATCGGATCCTTCGGTTTCTCATCATCTTCCATAGGCACAAGCTTGGCAGCGTTGCGTATTCCCAACACTTCTAACATCTGGCGATGCAGGGCAGGCATGTCGTAAATCTGCGGTGCTGTCTGTGACAGCTGGATCACTGCCTGATACTGCACAACCCTTTGAGACATTGTGGCTGCGTTCGGATCAGACACAGGGATGATCTCCACCATGTCGTAATCAGAACGTTTGGCTTTGCGAACCCCAGTCTGTGGTTCGTAATCATAATCATCGTCCGTGTAGTCACGGATAATGTTAGACAAAAGCTGCAGCTCGTGTTTGAACGCGTAATGAACCCGAGCCTGTACTGCCGACATCACCTTAAGCATGCGCTCCAGAAGCGCAAGAGTCGTGCCAACTGGCGCCTGAGCGCTCATGTCGGAAATCTTCATATCTGCCGTAGCAGCAAACCGACGGCCTTCTTCTACAATTGTTCCCAGTAACTGATATAGCGTAGCGCTGGGTTCTTTGTAGGGGAGGGGCAAAATGTTATCCCGCAGTGCACCAGAGCCAATATCCACATCTCTAAACTCCCCTGGTGCGATGGGGGTGTCATCGCCTTTGATCCGTAGCCCTCTGGCTTTTAACCCTCCTGGCAGATTGGAAAGCGTACCAGCATCCACCAACTGCCTCATTATCGACGTAGCTGACTTGGCAAACCCGCCAATCAGGTGGAAAAGCCCAAAGCCATAGAACCCAAACCCAGGGATGTACACGTAGTGCACAAAGTGATCCCGACGTTGTTTTGTGTCGTCGTCTTCGTAGTAGTTACGGCGTACGGCTAGTACCTCGCCTGTGCCTTCTACAACCGTGACCACATAAGGGATGGCTATGCCTGTGGGCTTGCCGTCTTCCTTGTCTTCGTACCCCGGCAAGTCTAAGTTGACGTGTGCTTCATACAGTATGTAACGGTCGTCGTTGTTTGACGACATACCACTTTCTTTATCTTTTTTCTCCTGTAGTTCGTTTTTAGTTCGTGACGGCTCACCCAAATCTACATCTAAATAAAACCCCGCTACCTGTAGTTTGCGTATCTCGTTTTTGGTCTTGTACATACGGTGCGTTACCCGCTCCGCAGTCTCCATACTGACCGTACCGTAGGCCACAATGATGTCTTCGGCTGGAACAAACACAGAAGTCTGGCGCTCCAGAGACGGATCAAAGTACACCTTTTTAAACGCCGACCCCGTAGCAGGCAGGTTCCACAGCATCCGCTCGTGCTCCATACGAAACTCTGGCATGCGTTCTGTCAGTTCGTAGTTCATGTCTTCTTTGACCCGAGCCGCAGCTTCTTCCTTCTCCCGTGTATCTTTGCCGAGGATCTTTGTCTTTACCGGCCCCTGGGCAGGGAACGTCTCCATTATGGTTTCACTTTGGAACCGCACCACGGCTTCTGTAATCATGGGGTGGAACACACCACAGGCGCCGTCCCAGGGTTCTGTACGCTCTTCGTACTTCAGGCCCAACAGAATTAGCCCTTCTTTGTAGGTTTTCTCCCAGTCTTTTCGGGAATCTAAGTCGTTGCGAATATCTTGGAGTAGATCACCACCCAAAGAATCTAGTTCTGCTGGCTCAATATCTTCTGCCAAGTTAGCGTAAAAATCGGACTCGCCTTCTGGTTTAATTAAAATCTCTAAACCACCAGCTTCAATCTTTACCGACTCTGGATCTTCAATTTCAATTTCAATCTCTGGCTCGCCTAAAGTATCTTCGACATCTTCTACGATGCCACGCGGGGCTTGATACAGTGATTTTTCAATAGACATATTGGTTCCTAGTAGTACGCCGCCCTGCGGCTTTTAAAGAATCTTGGCTCATCAGCCTCGTCACTGGGCAGTGTAATAAACCCACCATTTCTAAAGCGTAACAGGGCCTGGGTCATGGTGTCTACGTAGTCATCATGCTCACCAACAGGAAACGCCACAATTTCTTCAATCACATCCCGTGCCCACCGCGTATCCGGCGCCCACACCGACCCGCTTGCAAAAAGGTCTGAAACTGCGTTAACCCTGGCTATCTTATCGTTGCCCCGGCTTGGCGTAAACTCATCTACCGGTATGCCCATCCTACGCAATTCTTGAATCAATGGTGCGCCTGCGGCTTTTTTTTCTACTAAGAACGCATCTGGGTTCCATTCTTTCCATTGCTTAAACGCCACCTCTTTTAACTCTGGAAACTCCATCCGGTCTTTAAACGCGTCCAACAGTATAAGGCTGGGCCTGCTGCTCTCTTCTTCGTTATACCACACTCCCCAGGTTGTGCAGGCTGTGTAGTCAGCGGTTGTCTTGGCCTCGTGCGCCGTATCCCAAGACTGAATAATGAACTCGCACGAAGGTGGATCTTCTGGTTCCCAGATTCTCCAGTGTTGTCTTTTGATAAACGCAGCCGAGTCTAAGGTCGGCTGCTGCATGTACTGGGCGTTCCAATACCGTGGGTCCATCGCCATTTTTTTGGCTTTTAGCTGGTCCAAGGGCCACTGCTCAGGCCAGAGCGACTTCTCGCGCTCGGTGTTTTCAAACATTATGGCTGGCAGCTCCACAATTTCCCAGGGTTCTGCCTCTGGGTTTCTCGCCTGAAACGCAAGCAGCCGCCCAGTTAAGTCCACCAATGACCATCTGGTCATCACAACGATGATGCGCCCCCCAGGCATTAAGCGCTGCAACGGCCCTGTTTGGAACCACGACCATGCATTATCAAATGTCGCCCTACTGTTGGCCTTTATATCTTGTTCAGAATGTGGATCGTCAATGACAAATAAATCAGCACCACGACCAGCCAACGCTCCCCCCACGCCCACTGCGTAATACTGACCACCAGCCGACGTAGACCACTTGCCTGCTGCTTTTTGATCATCTGCCACGACTGTGCCGGAAAATATGGTTCTGTATTCATCGGACTCAATCAAATTACGCACTCTTCTACCGAAATCTTCTGACAACCCAGCGGTGTGCGTTGCCATAATAATCTTCTGATCTGGGTACTGCCCTAAAAACCACGACGGAAACAAATAAGAGGCAAACTCTGACTTCCCCATACGTGGCGCAATATTGATAATTACCCGTTTTTTAGTGCCTGCTGCCACATCGGCGAAGATTTTCGCCAACTGCCTGTGGTGCGCCCCTTCTTTAAACCCCGGATAGATCTCTTTGGCAAACTCGATCATGTTTGTCCGGGCGTTTTTTAACCGCAGCCTGTGCTCCTGCTCCTCAAGCTCTTCTAAGAACTCCATTTTTTGCTTCGGCGTCATGCTTGCCAGCAGCGCCTGCAGCTCTTGATCACTGGTTCTGTTCATCTTCTTGGACAGAAATGTCTTCGACTTCTGTGGCGTCCACTTCTATCGTGCGGTTTAAGGCTGCAAGCTTTTCTTTGATCTTGGCGTCCAGCTCTGCATCCGACATCTCGCTCTTTTTCACCTCAAACCGCTCCGTAAACAACCCCACTTCTGTGACCTTACCCAGCAACTCCAGTGCTTTTAACCGGATACGAGCATCTGGGTGGTCTGTTTCTTCCACAATTTTCGCCACCGCCATTCCCCGCAGCTCACGGGCGTGGTCAACAAATGACCAGTCGTAGATGGTCAACATTCCAACCAGCTTTTGAATCGCCGGGGGTAGCGTAATCTGTGTCAGTGCATCTTTGGCGCGGGTGGGATCCGCAGTCAGGGCGTGGAACGCGTCTCTTGCTTGGGTTTCTTGGGCCTGAGCCACCAGCGTTTCATCGTCTTTGGCTCCCAGTTCTGTGAGCCAGTCTGTCGTGTTGATCTGTGCGTCAAGCAAAGTGTTGGCGTCCACCTTTTTTAAAGGCGTAAACCCTTCCATGGGTGCTTTTAACACCTCTGGCTCGTACTCAGCATTTACCAAATGATCTAACACGCGGGTCGTTCCTCCCGTAAGCAGAGCTTGTGCTCAGTGGGCAGAAGTGTATACTCGCTTGTGAAGCCTTGCAAGGGGCTTCCATGTGTAGTTCTCCTTCAGGGGAATCCTCCCTCCCCTCTTGGCCCCCGTTGAGCGCAAGCTCCGGGGGCATTTTTTTATTTGTTGATGTATAAAGTTTGACAATGCTTGTTTAAATTTTTAAAAATATTTTGTAGGGGTGGTGTGTTGGGGGGATTTGATAAAGATTTTACAACTGTGAAGTGTGGGAGTGGAATAGTGTTTCTCCCTCCGCCCACTACGCCGCAAAATTTTGGGGGGCCACCCCACGGTGGGGTCAGCAAAACCGCAAAATGGCTCGACAGCAGGCAAGCCAAACTACCTATTATGTTATAATGTAAGTGTCGATTGGGTAGTCCAGTCGGCCTGTCCAGCCAGTTCGCTGGTTTGGGACAACCTGTCCCAAAGATCTTAAGGAGAACTACTTATGTCGAACGCTACTATTGTTTCGTTGTACGCAACCTTGGTACAAACCTCTTTGGAGCTTGACAAAGAGGTGGCTAAGAGTCTACGCGGGGGCTTTCTCGCGGGTTCACTCATTGCAGAACTTGCAGAGGTTCACGCCGACAAGTACGGGGCTTTCTTTGTCCTGCAGGAGTCTGGCTGGAAGTTCTACACCAGTGAGGAGGCCATATCTGCCAATAAGCACGAGGGCGCACAGAGGCAGTGGAATCGGTGCATTGCCAAGTTCCACGATATCAAGAAAGACGCTCGCGGGGGTTCACGCACCAAGGCCGAACCCAAGGCCGAATGGCAGAAGCTCGGTGACGCCGCTCTCAAGCTGTCCAAGGCTGACCTTCAGCGCTTCCTGAAGTATATCGGTCGCGCTTAATTTTGGGACAGCTTGTCCCAAACCCCACGGGCGCTTCGGCGCCCTTTTTTTTTCTACTAGGAGAATCACCATGATGTCATTCAACACACCCAACAGGCGTTACCTCATTACATCGCACGGCAACGGCTGGGCTTATGAAATAACAGACCAAGAGACAGGCGAAAGCCTGTGGTTTCAAGACAGCGATGCGTGCAACATCCAAGAGGCGACAAAAGACTTTGAGCTTGAGGATGTCATCGACCAATACTTTGAGTGCATGGGAGACTAACAATGCAAGCCAGCCTTTTGTTCATTATCCCCAGCGCAGTTGGGCTTGGCCTTTACTTTCTTTTCTACTAGGAGAACACCATGTCAAAGACACGCAAAGACCAACGCCAGCACACACCCAAGACCACGCCCAAGCCACGCCACCACGCAGGCGAGCTACGCTTCAAGCGCGAGCAATCCCAAACCCGCGAGTGGAAGTCAGGCCTTGAACTACGCCTTGGAAAGGACGCTTAATCTTTGGGACAGCTTGTCCCAAAACCTTACGCATAACTTCTTTGTAGTAACTAGGGTAAAAACAGGTCGTGTCCAGCACTTCCCACTTTTGGCGCGTAGTGGACACGACATGGACACCCCCGAACCCGCGCCAGTGCTAGCGCTGTCCACTTTGAGGCACATCTATAATAATATATTTATATTTATATTATTATTATTATAGGGGGCTAGACAAGTGGACACTCTTTTTTCTTTTTTGGCCTTCTTTGTTCTTTTCCTTTGCCCTTTCTTTTTTTTGGTATGATACCTGTGACGCACCCGCTCGCAAGCGTCTTCCACTAACCTTTGAGGAGAGTCCACTTCATGTCCACTTGGAAATTTTTACTGGACACTTCCGACCCCGATTACACCCATGATTACGCACTTGCTTTGCCTTCAAAGCCAGACGGGGCGTGGTGTTCAAGCTGTCTGCAATTAAAATCTTTGAGCCATTTCAAACGCCTTGCGTCTTTGGCTCAGACTCGCGCTTGGCTACACAACCCTCTCGCTCAACGCCGACTTCAGTACGAAGGCAAGGAGTGCAACGACTGTCACGACGCCAAAACCAAGCGCCCTGAAGATCTAACCCGTGAGCAAATGCGTCGCCGACTGCGTGCCGAGGGTGTGCACGACTTCGTTGTTGAGGTCAAGATCGCCAAACGAAAACAGCGTGCCACCACTACTCACAAAGAAGTTATCCGTAAGACAAGGCGCAAGCTGTTCGCCGATGACTACGCCCGAATACAAAACGAACTGATGAAACTGTCCAAGCGTGTGGATCGTGCGCATGGTATGACTGAGTTAGCCATAACGAATTTACGGGAAGACATACGCAAGGCCAGATACATCATCAGCGTGCTGAAACAGAAGGGCAAGAAACCGCCCAAAGATTGGCGCCAGATGCTGGCCTCTGACTACAAGATGTGAGAAAGATTTTGGGACACCATGTCCCAAACCGTTGTGGGTGCGGCACACCCACGCACTACGCACTAATGAAGGAGAGTCACCATGTTAAAACCAGAGCAGTGTGTGCTGTTACGCGCAGTAAAAACAAAACCTTTTGAAGGTAAACAATCTTTGGGACAACCTGTCCCAAAAGCCAGTGATGGCAAGCAAGAGTGGGCGCGGTTCAAGTCCGAGTGTGTCGTTCTTAGAAAGAAGGGGGTGTGAGATGAAAGCGTATTACGAAATCGAGTTCGATAACTGCGAGAACTGGGTGTGGGGCGACGCAATACCGTTGAAGGTGGGCTTCATCTTTGAGGCCGATAGCGAACACGCCGCGCGTGTCAAGGCCCATGTCTTAGTCAACAAGATCGGCGAAGACTGTGACTGGGTGCTTTCAAGTGTGAAACAAAAAGAACCAACTAAGAAGGAGGTGTAACCATGGGTCAGCTATTTTTTATCTTTTATTTCATCGTGCTCACCATCTGCGGTGGGCTGATTCTTTTAAACGTGGGGGTGTGAGATGAGAGACACGATTGTGTGTGACCTAGATGGCACGCTCGCTAACTGCGAGCACAGGGTTCATCATGTCCGTGATAAGCCCAAGAACTGGAACGCCTTCTATGCAGGCGTGCGTGAAGATAAAGTCAACGATCCAGTGCTGTTCATATTGGATACATTTCTCAATAGCAAACCAACCACATTCAATGTCATCTTCTGTTCAGGTAGACCTGAGCGATGCAGAGAGGACACGATATGGTGGCTACGAGAGGAATGTCGTTTGTGGCATCCGCCTGTCATGCAACTGCTCATGCGCAAGGACGGCGACTACCGAGCCGACTACATCGTTAAGCAAGAGATTCTTGACGCCCACATAGACAAAGACCGCGTGTTGTTTGTGCTCGATGACAGACAGCAGGTTGTTGATATGTGGCGTAGGAATGGAATGACCTGCTTGCAGGTTGCTGAAGGTAACTTTTAAAAGGAGATTGATATGAAACTTTACGAAATCGAAATGACACGCACATCGTTTGTCAAGGTGGTCATTGAAGCAGAGAACACAACAGAGGCTGAGTACAAAGCCTTTGAAGAGGTAACACACGGTGACTACGGTGTTCGTGATGGCGCTGATTGGCAAATTGAATCCATGAAGGAGGTGAAAGAATGAAAACATACGAAATCTGTGTGGTGAGTAAAGAGTACCGCTATGTAACTGTCGAAGCAGAAACCGAGGCAGGTGCCATTGACCAAGCCTGGGACTGGGTAGCGCGTGGACTTACCAGCGACACAAAACCGCAAGACTACGACACTGAAGTTTATTTAGAAGGAGAAGTGGAGGTGCCAGATGGTCTCAATTAACTCAGTTCAAAGGCGTAGAAGAATTCGCCGTATGCGTGAGACGCGTGCGGTGTTCGTAGATGTGCTTGGGATACTGGGCTTTATGTTCGCCTTGTTTCTTGGGTACATCATTTTAATGATGTTGGTGCAGTAACTTAACTATAAGGAGATTACATCATGGATATTATGTCCAAGATTCAAAGCAAAGAATCTTTGCTACAAGTGTTGCATACCCATGCAATCGACCCCACCAACCCCATCAACTTCATGCCAGTGCTTAAACTGACTGACTTGGCTAATTCGACTGGCGCACCAGGCCGATGCCTTCTCATCAACGAGTTACACAGAGACGCGTCTGCGTTTGATGCAGAACCCACGCCCATCGACCCGCAACAGATGCACCGTATGGTCGAGAGGATTGACATTGCGTGTGACTTTGGTGCTATACCTGATGCAGTCAAACAGCTTAGCAGTCGTCCCCTGACGCGGATCTATTGCAACGCCAAGGTCATCATGCTAGCCAACGAGCTGATCACACCCAATGCGTTCTGGGTGTGGCGTGAGTGCGCTAGGTTTTACCTGCACAAATACACCGCGCCGTTGTTCTTAGAGCAGCTGCGTCAGCTGGGCAAACTCAACCCGTCACTGTGGTGGCACTTCCCGCATATCTCTGTCGATGAACCCACGATGGTGGCCTATACTCCATCGCCTGACTACGGCAGGGCTGATCGGCAGGTGCGCATGAAGATCGGACGCTACCTCACACAGTTCTACAGTGAGATGCTGACACAGAACCAGATCCGATCCATGGCTAACGGTGTCAAGAGTTTGTCGTTCCACATGGGCAAGACATCGGCAGACTTCAAGCGTATCTACGAGGACGGGGTCAGTTCATGTATGTCATGCATGGGCGGTTCGCGTATCGGTGATATCTCTGGTGACTACCACCCTGCCGAGGTCTATGGCTCAGGTGACTTCGCTATCACATGGCTGACCGATGATGCGACAGACCAGCTCGTTGCACGCGCCATCGTTGCATACCCTGATCAGCCAAACAACGGCGGTCACTTCGTCAGACTCTACGGCGCAGAAGCCCTAACCCTTGAGGATAAGCTCATCGAGATGGGGTACGAACGGCAGAGCGGCTACGCTGACGGCCTGCGCCTGCTGGCTATACAGGACGACGACAACAACTACCTCATGCCGTACATCGACGGCAACGAGTACACAGTCAGTCTGACGCGTGGCTTCTGGGTCATTGGCTACACCTGCGGCGAGCACTGCCATGATGCACGCGAGACGAACGGCATCTATCGTAGCGGTGGCACATGTGACGCGTGTGGTGATCAGACCAATGAGGACGAGGAAGACATGGTCTACTCTGACTACCACGGCATACGCATCGGGCAGTGCTGCATTGACGACTACACTTGGTGCTACTCACGCCACGGCGACAGGGACTACATCCACCAGGACGATGTGGTGTACTGCGAGACAGATGGTGAGTACTACCATGACGCATACCTTGATCGGCATGGCATTGTCTACTGCGATACAGAGGGTGCGTACCGTTGCGAGAGTGAGTGTGTGCAGAACCCTGACGGCGAGTGGATGCACGAGGAAGATGCGGTGAAGATCACAAACTCTGACGGTGACTACGAGTACTACCACAATCGTGACACCCACGCTGCCTCACGCGTGACGGTGCGGATGCCCAGCGCAGACAATGGCCTGCCTGTGTGCTACATCGGTGACCTGCCCGAAGACATAGCCAAGATCCACGACGAGGCGACACGGTTCGTCGATGACTACGGCAACGAGTGGGTGTCTGGGTTCGTCACAATGCACCAGCTGATCCGGTACGCACGTGACGTAACCAACGGCCTCAAGATGTTCCGCAGTATTGAGGGCGTGCCGTTCGACCTGTATGCCAACAGAACCAGGGTCGACATTCTACGCAGCGTGCTGCCTGCGTATGTCCTTTAATTCAAACAACTTAAGGAGAATCACATGACACGAGAATCTAATTCTGTTTTCTACGACGAGCGTCTGCACGAGATGCTCAGGTACAAGCGCCCACACAAGTCGAAGTCTGAGGCACAGTGGATCGAGCGGTTCATCATGCCGTATGACCCCACCAATGTGGACGACATGGCCCTGGTCGTCACGGTGCTACACCCTGACGGGCGCACGCCACACACTATGTTCTCTTGCCACACCGACACTGTGCACCGCACCGAGGGGCATCAGCGTGCCAAGTTCCACCGCGCAACGCAGACCTATTTCAAAGCCGATGGTGAGCCTCTGGGTGCTGACGATGCGGCTGGCGCATGGCTCATGCTGGAGATGATCGACGCCGGTGTGCCTGGCTGTTACTTTTTCCACCGCGCAGAAGAGTGTGGTGGCCTGGGTTCAAGCCACATCGCCAAGCAGTATCCTGATGTGCTCTACAAGTTCAAGCGTGCCATCGCCTTCGACAGACGCGGCAGCACAAGCGTCATCACACACCAGGGCTGGGGTCGGTGTTGCTCGGATATTTTCGCCCAAGCCTTGGCTGATGCACTCAATGACAACGAGCACAACATCTACGAGCCAGACGACACGGGCGTGTTCACTGACACTGCCAACTACACCCACATCATCCCTGAGTGCACCAACATCTCGTGCGGCTACCTCAACGAGCACACCGGCAACGAGACGCTACACCTGCCCACACTGTTCCACCTGCGTGACTCTTGCCTGACCATCGACTGGGAAGCACTGCCCACCGACAGAGATCCGCAGGTCAATGACTACAAAGACTACAGCTGGGCCAGGGGTGGCAGTTACTACAAACAAACTACAGATAACGACTACAGTCTGTACGGCATGACAAAGGCGGAGATGTTCGACATGGCATACACCGACCCAGAAACCTTCGTCATGCTGGTGCGCAACGAGTTGTTCGGCGAGCCGATAGAGTCTGCCAAGTACGCGAGCAGCGACTACGGCTACGATGAGTTTATGTATAAGTAACTAGCAGTAACTAACGATAGGAAAGGAGAGTACATATGGGCAAATATATCTACACAGTCGAGGGGAGCACCCACAAGTTCAAGACCAAGCAAGAGGCACTGGACTACGCCAGTTTTGACCGCTGGATTGAGCACATGAACGGCGCACCCCGACGCCTGACCATCATTGCAAGGCACACGCCTGAGCAGTACCGTCGTTATTGTCAACGTATCAATAGGAAGGAGGATGCCGTATAAAAACGCTTGTCAAAGGTTTTACTTTGCTCTACAATCTTTTAACAATGCAGTTAAATTCCAAAAGGAGAGTACAACCATGGATGCTAATGAATTCCTTACACACAGCCAGATCGTTGATCTGATCAAGGCCGTGGGCCACAAGCGCACCGTCCTCATAATGGGTGAGAACGGCACAGGCAAGTCATGGCTACACCGCACGCTGTCGGCTGATCCGTTCTTTGCTGACCACATCAAGCCTGCGCCCATCGACTGCACGCAGTTGTCTGATGGTTCGTTGTTCATGCCAGACATTGACCGTGAGCAGGGCATAGCCCGTGAGCTACCCAACCAACGGCTGGGCCTGAGCTTTGGCAACCAGCGCGGTGCAGACAAAGAGCGCCCTGTGCTTGTGATGTTCGACGAGGTCGCCAAGATTCCACAGTTCGTTAAGAACATGATCGCGCCCATGATGTATGAGCGCAGGGTGGGGACGATGTACTGGCCCGAGCGGTCGGTGGTGTTCGGCGCTACGAACCTCGCCATTGAGGGTCTGGGTGACAGCCTAGCGGCACACCTGCGCAACAGGCTGATCGTGGTCAAGCTGCGCAAAGCTGACGGGCAGGAGTGGATACAGAACTTTGCCATGCCCATGGGGTTGAACCCCATCCTCATAGCCTGCGTGGAGGAGAACCCGCAGGTGCTTGACTCATTCGTTGACTACTTACCAGGAGGCAGATATGAAAACAAAGATCAGAAGAAAGACAACCCATCAATTTACAACCCGCAAGAAGTCCAAGATGCCTATGCGTCGCCGCGTACCTTACATGCTGCGTCAGACATCCTCGACGCATATGCCGTGGGGGGGTTCGATAGTGCTACTTTGGAACAAGCACTTTCTGGCACAGTGGGCAAAGCATTTACCTCTATCCTGATGTCGTTCATCCGGTTCGGTGCGCAGGTGCCACGCAACACAGACATACTGGCTGATCCTCTTAACACACCAGTGCCAGACAACAAGATCGCGCAGCAGGTGGTGGTGTTCCGTTCGTTGGCACAGACCAAGACACGCGACGATGCACAGGCGTTCACGCTCTACATCAGGCGGCTACAACCAGAGGTGCAGTCATTGTTCCTGCGCCGTGTGTCTGCATCAGCCACGCTACACCTCGGTCTGTACTCCACCATCGCTGAGTTCGGCGAGATGATGAACGACAACCGTATCTTCTACAAGGTGTAACCATGAACGCGATACTTTCACAATGGGATCGCATGACTGCGCCACAGCGGGTCACGGCAGTGAACATCGACATCATGGGTCACAAAGACTTCAGCACGCTGTCCGGTGCTGTGATGATGGGGCTGGTGAAGATGGACGCGTCGATACCCACGGCTGGCACAGACGGTAAAGACATTGTCTACAACGAGACGTTTGCCTTATCACAAACTCGTCAGCAGTTGCGGTACATCCAGATACACGAGGCGCTACACATCGGCCTGCGTCACTGTCTGGACTACCAAGACATCGTGAAAAAGTACCCACGGGAGTCTAACCAAGCCATGGACTATGTGGTCAACGGGCTGATCGAACAGACAGACCCAGGGTTTAAGTTTGTTCAACGCCCTACCACCCCTGCGCCACTGGTTGACCCCAAGTACTTCGACCGATCCTTTGTCGATGTGCTGCAAGACTTATTGAGAAACAACCAGCAGCAGCAACAGCAACAGCAACAGCAACAACAAACCCTCGATACCCACATGCCTGCGCCTGCCGATGCCGACCTTGATGAACTGCGCCAAGAAGTACAAGACGCCATGAACCACGGCGAGATGGTGCAGAAGAGATTGGCAGGGGGTGAGGGTAAGTGCGAGGTGCTCAGTGGGTTTGGAGTCAACCGCACGACTGACTGGCGTAACGCACTGCGTGAGTGGGTGCAAGAAGTTTGTTCGGGTGACGAGTACTCCCGCTTCAACCCACCCAACCGAAGGTTCCTTCCCTTAGGCATCCTCATGCCATCACACTTTGCTGTTACCGCTGGTGAGTTGCACATATACACAGACACTTCTGGTTCGATGGCTGGTGTCTACCCCGTGATCTTTGGGGAGATCGCCAACATCTGCCAGCAAGCCAACCCTGAACTGGTGCGCATCATCTGGTGGGATACGCAAGTGCGTGGTGAGCAGGTCTTTACCCAAGGGCAGTACGACACCATCGCACATCAGCTTGTCCCCAAAGGTGGCGGCGGCACATCACCACACTGTGTCGTTCAACACGTGCAGCAGAAGCAGTACAAACCATCAGGCGCTATCTGGTTGACTGATGGATACATCGATGCCTGCCCAACATCGGTGTGCAGTAATGAGTTGTGGGGCGTAATCAACAACGACCGTTTCAAACCTCTGCATGGTAAAGCCATGCGCATCTACTCTTAAGGAGATCTACCATGAATGATAAACAACAACCTTTGTTTACCCGTCCTAACACTAACACCACCGCAACACGCTACAGTTTGAAAGACAGAACTATTGATGACTTGTTGACGGTACTCAGAAATCTGGGCTGCAGTTACTACGTTAAAACCAGTGAGGGTGCAGAGCTTAAGCACGGCGACATTGTGTCCGTCAAGATGGCGCCTCCCCAAAGAAGGAAACGTAACTTTGAGTTTCCAAAAGGGGAGTTGGGAAATTATGTCCGTCCGTTTATTGAGAACCTGAAACCTGGCGAAAGCACGTTTGTGCCTGGCGGTAAGTATGGGCCGGACAAATTGCAGTCGTCTACTACGGCACTATGCAGTAGGCTCTTTGGTAACAAGGCGTACATGACTTCGATAAATAGGGAGCACAACGCCTTAGAAGTACTGCGGTTGCTTTAACACATAAGAAAGGAGAATCACCATGAGCAGATTTAATATCGACACCTGCGCGTTACTGGTTGAATTCAACGCGCCCGTATGGACAGCACGTAAGCTGGACAGGAGCACCACCGATGAGGTGGTGTCGAGCAAGAACGCAACTGCCAAAGACGCAGCACGGGTCAACAAGCACCTGCTTGCAGGGCGGCAGGAGTTAGAAGTTATCCAAGCGCACATCGGGGCGGTGCGTAACTATGTGTATGAGAGCACGCTGCCCTGGTCAGACTCTGGTATCCGTTTGCTTCCCACAAAGAAGTTTATGGATTTCAATGACCGCATGGGTAAGTTTGAGCAGGAGTTTGCCGATCTCGTTAACACGTTCATCGCTGTGTATCCGTCGCTCATTACAGCGCAAGCTATGGCGTTGGGGGATATGTTTAACCGCAGTGAGTACCCTTCCCCACAAGAGATTGCACACAAGTTTTCTTTCCGTGTGAACTACATGCCTGTGCCCAAGGCGGGGGACTTCCGTGTTGATGTTGGCAACGAAGCGCAGAAAAATCTGCAGGAGAAGCTAAGTAAGCTGGCTGATGAGCGTGTGGAAGCTGCTATGTCTGACGCACGTGGCAGACTCAAGGCGCACCTTGACCGCATGATGGAGCGGCTGAAGGTAGAAGAAGTCAATGGCAAACAACGCAAGGGCCGTATCCACACATCGCTGGTCGAGGGTGGGCTGGAGCTGTGTGAGGCGTTGGAGTCACTAAACCTGACGAACGATATGACCATTGAGGCAGCGCGTCTGGAGTTAGAAAAACTGCTGCGTACCGTGGACGCAGAAGAACTGCGCAAGAACTTAGACGCACGCACGGAGATTCGTGCGCAGGTGGCTGAGATCGTAGATCGTTTTAATTTCTAAGGAGCAGCTATGCGTCCCATCAGAGTTTACTATCAACAAAAGAGTCACGGCATGGACATGGGCGCTGATTGTGTGTTGGATGTGTTAAGTGATTTCCGTGGGCCGGTGCCCACAGAGATGCTGGTGCGTGAGTGTCGCAAAGACAAAATTTCTGCACCGGCTACAACATACAAAAAGTTAGCGTTGCTTAAAGCCAAAGGGTTTGCTGCAGACTACGAGCACCCTGAGGATCGAGATCAGCGTAAATCCTATATTCATATAACCGAGAAAGGATTACAGTATCTACACAAATGGGAGGACAACCATGAACTGCCCCAACTGTGACCACCACTACACCAAGGTGAAGGAGACCAGATTGATCGAGGAGCACCCAAGGTGGAGCAAACGGCGGCGGGTGTGTCCGGAGTGTGAGTATCAGTTCTGGACTGTGGAGATGCCTGCTGAAGATGTGATCGTAAATGAAGGAGGTGAGAAATGACCAAGGAACAGATTGGGGAAATGGTCGCAGCACTTCCGCAAGGCTTGGATTCCGATGAGTTTATTTTTAAGCTTGTGAACTGGGCGGTAGACAGGGAGCGAGAGGCGTGTGCTGAGATTTGTGATGGAATTTCAGAGGACTACAAAACCAGAACTGACTTGAACAAAACACAGCAACAAGTTGGGCAGTTAGCGGCTGAGGTGTGTGGGGTGAGAATAAGGGGTCAGAAATGAAATTACGAGAAGCAGCAGAGCAGGCGTTGAAGTATTTTGAAAATGCTCACGGGCTTGAAGACACAGAGGTTGCGATCAAAGAAGCACTGCGGAAAGCATTGGCGCAACCGGAGCGTGAATGGGTTGGGTTAACTAAGGAGGAGGCCAGAGAAATCTCACTGGCAAACCGCCCGTATGTTATCGACATGATTGCTGCGCTTGAAGCTAAGCTGAAGGAGAAGAACACATGATCCATATCTCAAAGATGCCATCCGCTCAGTACCGAATTGCTGGAAAGGATCTGTTTACAGAGGATCAAATGAGGCACTACGCCACGGAGTGCCAGCAGAGAGCCTGGGTGAACCTGACCGATGAGGAGATTGAAAAGATCCACACGGCCTGGGCAAAGGACAACCTTTTTCGTGGATGGAATTACGAACGGGCCATTGAAACTAAGCTGCGGGAGAAGAACGGTGGCTAAACCAATAACACCTGAAGAGATGACAGCATACGTTGAAGCGACATGGAACAAGTACCAGGAGAAAACGTGGCAAAAACAAAAGCCTGTGGGGTACGCACACGTAGAAGACCTTAATCGTGAGCACCATGACTTTTGGGTTAACCGGCAGCAAGGTGTAAATGAGGTTCCGCTTTATGCCGCACCAAAGCGTGAATGGGTTGGGCTGACGGATGAGGAAAGTTTAGACTTGGTTTTTGATTCAAAAATTACTGAACCTAATGATGAGCCAATTAAATTTGGCGCACCTTCCAGACAATGTATACAGAATTTAATTTCTCATGTCGAAGCCAAGCTGCGGGAGAAAAACCAATGATCTGCTGCCAAGGAGATTGTGAACAAGGGCGCGACTGCCCATTTAGAAAGGAGAATGTAATGAACGAAAGCAACAAACAGTGGGGCCTGGGTGTCTTGGTTGGGGTAGTGCTAACAAGTCTGATCGCAATCGGCATCAGCAAAATGAAATCTAACGATCCGCCTATGGAGATACTGCCCAAGACCGTGATCGAGGCATACAACATGGGTCTGAAAGATGCATTAAAAACAAACCCGCCTTCTATGGACTTGGAGCAGACCTGCGTAAACATGTGGGCTAACAAACAACCTTTGAGGTGATATATGGCAGCAAAAGATAAACAGATTGGTGGTTCGCATTACAAACTTATGGGCATAGAACCATGGGATGTGGTGGATACGTGGCCCGTTGAACAACGTATCGGCTACTATCGTGGTGGCGCACTGAAGTACGTGATGCGCATGGGCAACAAAGACGAAGCTTTTACCGAGATTGGTAAGGGCAAACATTATCTTGAAAAACTAATGGAGGTATTGGATGCAAGCAACAGAGATCAGGGATCCAGCACAGTCAGTAATAGTCCTGAAGCAGTCATCAGAAAGGCTACAAGAACTGTGCGCAAACGCAAGGTTAAGCGAACGAGAAGTTCTTGAGATCGCCAACATCAGTAAGAACATTGTGCGTGCATCCAGCGCCATACTTGTGTGGGCAGAGAGCTTGCCACGATGAACGCCGAAGAACAGGAGCAACTACATGCCCAAATCAAAGCGCTACAAACCGATCTTGCTTTCCGAACTAGAGAAGTCGCCATACTACGATCCGCATTGGAAAGCATCGCATCCGTATCCTACATGGCCCTTTACGCTAGTGAATCCGTACGAGCTGGCGAAGAGATCACAAAAAACAACCCTAACATTCAGTGAGTTTGAGAAAGCCCCGCTATGACCCCAGAAGCCAAGGTTAAAAAGGAGGTGAAGTTAGTTCTTGATGAGCTTGGCGCCTACCATTTTCTCCCCCTCATGGGGGGGTTTGGTAGGGCTGGGGTGCCAGACATCATCGGCTGTTACAAGGGGTATTTCTTTGCCATAGAGTGCAAGGCAGGCAGTAATACAACGACTGCGTTACAAGACCGCGAGTTAGAAAAAATTCGTAAAGCTGGTGGCGTTGCAATCATAATTAACGAGGAGAACATCAAACATGTCAAAGCCGCCATACAAGCGCATAGTGGTAATTGACTTTGAAACACGCTGGTCGAGTAAAGACTACACACTATCTAAACTTACTACTGAGCAGTACATACGACACGAGAACTTCAAAGCGTTTGGTGCCTGCATAAAAGACTACGGAGAGGACAACACCACGTGGCACAGCCATGCTGAACTACCCGCAGCGTTTGCTGCGATAGACTGGTCAGAGACAGCGGTGCTGGCGCACAACGCACAGTTCGATGTCGCCATACTGTCGTGGGTCTATGGTTGCAAGCCTGCGTTCATATTCGACTCGCTGTCCATGGCGCGTGCCTTGCGTGGGGTGGAGGTGGGCAACAGCTTGGCAAAACTTGCAGAAGAGTTTGGCCTGCCGCCCAAAGGCAAAGCTGTGTACAGCACAGACGGGCTAGACGAGCTTACCCATGAGATAGAAAAAGAACTGGCTGACTACTGTGCGCACGATACGTTCCTGTGTGAGGAGGTTTTTAAGCGTCTGGTGCAGGGCTACCCTGCCAAAGAGTTACGACTTATAGACTTGACGCTGAAGATGTTCACTAACCCTGTGCTACAACTAGATAAGGAGATGCTCAGTGAAGCGATTAACGAAGAAAGAGAAAAGAGAGAAACACTTCTTCAACGTCTTGGTGTCGAAGAAACTATCCTTGCAAGCAACCCGCAGTTTGGCGAGTTGTTACGCAGCCTTGGCGTGGAGCCGCCGATTAAAATCAGCAAGACCACCGGTGAAAAGGCGCTTGCGCTTGCTAAAAACGATGCACTCTTTCAGGCGTTGCTCAACGCCGACAATGAAGATGTTGCTCTCTTATGTGAAGCGCGGCTGGCCGTTAAATCAACATTGGAGCGCACTAGAGCGCAACGATTCTTGGATATTGCACAACGCGGTGTTCTTCCGGTGCCCCTTAACTATTACGGCGCACATACAGGGCGCTGGTCTGCAAGTAAGGGATCTGGACTTAATCTGCAGAACTTAAAACGTGGGTCGTTCCTTCGTAAGTCGATCATGGCCCCTGAGGGGTATACCTTAGTGGTGTGTGACTTGTCGCAGATCGAACCGCGTGTATTGGCGTGGCTGGCTGATTACGAAGATCTCCTTAACATCTTTAGATCAGGGCAGGATGCGTACGCTATGTTTGGTGCGCAGATGTTCGGCATACCAGGGTTAAGCAAAGAATTACACCCTGACCTTCGCCAGTCTGCTAAGTCTGCTTTGTTGGGGGCAGGTTATGGTTTGGGGTGGGCATCGTTTGCTGCGCAGTTGTTGACGGGGTTCCTAGGCGCACCATCCACACGGTACGACAGGGCTTTTGCTAAGCAGTTAGGCGTAACGTCTGACTACATAGGCAGCTTCTTAGAATGGGATGAGAACGCTAAGCGCTTATGGGATATACCACACACTTGCACTGAAGATGAACTACTGATTCATGCGGTGTCTGCCAAGAAGATCATTGATAAGTACCGTGAAGCAGCGCAGCCGGTCACGCAGTTCTGGCAGTTGTGCCAGGAGCTTATTCAGCGTGGGCTGTTTGAGGGTAGGGTTTACCATCACAAGTGCCTGCAGTTTGAAAAAGAAAAAATCTTCTTGCCAAACGGTATGACTTTGAAGTATCCTTCCCTGAAAGGAAATGCTGATCCAAAAGGTCGGCTGCAGTGGGTCTACGGGCCAAATGAAAAAAAGGTGTACGGGGGGGCGCTGACTGAAAACATTGTTCAGGCAGTGGCTAGGTGTGTGATGACAGACGGCATGCTGCGGATACAAAAAGAGTATCCGTGTGTGTTAACTGTCCATGATGAAGTAGTCTGCCTTGTACCTGAGGCAGAAGAAGCGAACGCTAAAACTTGGGTTTTAGCGCAGATGACTATGGAGCCGAAGTACATGCCGGGTATTCCACTGGCAGCGGAGGTAGGCTCTGCAAAACGATATGGAGAAGCAAAATGAAAATGCCTAAAAAAATTACAGTTGGTAAAACCAAATACGACGTTGTTATGTGTGGGCGTATGCCCCAGAAGGGAGCTATGGGTGGCGTGTTTTATAACGGTAAGATGATCAAGATCGGCACACGCAGCTCATACGACAACAGGCGGTTCAAGCAAGAAGAAATTACAGACACCTTCTGGCACGAAGTTACCCACGCCATCCTGAAGGACATGAACAACAAACTTGAAGCTGATGAGAGGTTTGTCACAGCGTTCGCAAACCGGCTAACCAAGGTCATAACCAAAGCGGAGTTCTAATGACAACGCACAAGGTCACATGGTCACACAGCAGTCTGAAAGATTTTGAAGGCTGTGCCAGACGCTATCACGAGGTAAAGGTTCTAAAGAAGCACCCGTTCCCAGACACGGAGCAGATTCGTTACGGTAAGGAGTTACACACAGCAGCAGAGAACTATGTGCAGGATGGCACCCCCATCCCACCGCAGTTTGAGTTTGTAAAGCCAACCCTTGACGCGCTACTTCAAAAGCCTGGGCGCAAGTACCCTGAGCACGAGATGGGCCTGACCGTTGACCTTAAGCCGTGCGGTTTCAAAGACGACTCCGTATGGGTGCGTGGTATTGCTGACTTGTTAATCGTAGACGACGAAAACCTCACCGCATGGATCGTTGACTATAAAACTGGCAACAACAAGTACCCCGATACCGATCAGCTTGTGTTGATGTCGCTGATGACTTTTGCGCACTTTCCCCACATTCGACAGGTCAATTCGGCCTTGTTGTTTGTGGTGAAGGAGAGCATGGTCAAACACAAGATGTCGGTGGAAGACATTGAGCCAGCGTGGTGGCAGTACAGACAACGGGTGGCAAAACTATCCGTAGCGTTTGAGAACAATGTGTGGAACCCCACACAAAGCGCACTGTGCGGATGGTGCCCAGTAAAAAGTTGTGAACTTCACCCCAAACATTAGGAGCCAATCATGTCAAGAGACTACAAAAGAGAATATGCGAAATACCACGGCAAGCCTGAGCAGATTAAGCAAAGGGCTGAGCGGGTTAAAGCTCAACGCTTAGTCGATAAGACAGGCGTTGATAAAAACAACAATGGCAAGGCCGATGCTCGTGAGGGCAAAGACATTGACCACAAGAAACCACTGCGCTCAGGCGGCTCGTCAGCTAAAAGCAATCTGCGCATCCGTAGCGTGAAAGCGAACCGAGGAGAAAACGGTCGATGAAAAAGCTAAATCCGCAGCAGCTTGCGGATGTTTGGTACTTACGGTTTGGTTATTCGTGGGTAGATTCCACAGACGTGGAGGACGAGACGTGGAAAAAAATGATTAACACGCTTATGCGTCAGAGTCTTTTGGATTACCACCTTGTGCAAGACAAAGCAGGCATAAGAGAAGTTTATAAATTGAGAGAGAACCATGCAAATCGTTGAAAACAAAGCGTTGCTGTTACGAACGCGCAATCCAGACAAGTACAAAGTTATTCCCAAGTTTGCAGTAGTTGGTGAGCAGGACGGCGTGTATGAGATCGCTGTGCGATGGGGGTTAGACGAAGCGCGTGTGCTGCGCAACCTGGGTGTGAGAAACGTACCCTCCCCCATCACTGCACGCTACGACTGGCCGGGCAGGTTTAAGCCGATGAAGCATCAGATGGAGACGGCTGCGTTTTTGACCTTGCACAGACGAGCGTTTGTTTTCTCTGAACCCGGCACAGGCAAGACGCTGTCGGCGCTCTGGGCGGCTGACTATCTCATGCGAACTAAGCAGGTGCGTCGGTGTCTGGTGCTCTGCCCTGTGTCGATTATGCAGTCAGCTTGGATAAACGACTTGGGCAACAGCATCATTCACCGCAGCGCCATTGTGGCTCACCACCAGCAAGCATCACGTCGTATCGAGATGGTGCAAGGTGATTACGAGTTTGTCATCACGAACTATGACGGACTGAACCTCATCGCAGATGAGATAAACAACGATGGACGGTTTGATCTTGTTGTAGCTGACGAGGCCAATGCCTACAAGAACGTGCAAACAAAACGTTGGAAGTCGCTTAACAAGATTTTGAAGCCCGACACTTACCTGTGGATGATGACCGGTACCCCTGCGTCACAGTCGCCCCTTGATGCGTATGGCTTGGCTAAACTGGTCAACCCCAATGCTGTGCCTAAGTTCTTTACAGCATGGCGAGATGCGACGATGCAGAAGCTGACGATGTTTAAGTGGGCGCCTAAACCTTCAGCACAAGAAAAGATCCACACGGTGCTGCAGCCTGCAATACGCTATACGAAGGCACAGTGCCTTGATCTTCCACCAGTAATAACGGAGACACGCGATGTCCCTCTCACCCCCCAGCAGAAAAAGTACTACAACATCCTCAAGGAGCAGATGCTTGTCAAGGCGGCTGGTGAAACAATCACGGCGATTAACGCCGCCGCAGAAGTTAATAAGCTCTTACAAATTAGCGCTGGAGCAGCCTATACAGATAACGCAGAAGTTGTGGAGTTTGACTGTGCCCCAAGACTAGCTGTCCTCATGGAGGTGTTGGAAGAAACACAGCGCAAAGTCTTAGTGTTCGCCCCATATCGCCACAGCATAGACACCATTACAAACTATCTTACTATCAACAAAACCTCTGTAAGCACTATTCATGGCGATGTGTCGCCTGCAAAGCGCACAAAAATTTTTAAACATTTTCAAGAAGAACAAGACCCTCGCGTCTTGGTAATCCAACCACAGGCAGCGGCGCATGGCGTCACGCTGACCGCAGCCGACACTGTTGTGTTCTGGGGGCCAGTGATGTCCACCGAAACATACATTCAGTGCTGCGCACGATCTGATCGCAAAGGCCAGACAAGCGATAAGGTCACAGTCGTCCACATCCAGGGCAGTGACATTGAACGCAAGATGTTTAAGCGCTTAGCCGAACGAGTGGAGGACAACAACATGCTGGTGAAGTTGTACGAAGAAGTGCTTGACATGAAGTAAAATGTTTGACAAAATACTCAAAACACTAAAAGGAGCGTTACATGGAAGACCAAATACCGTTAGACAAGTTGGCAAAGATTTACCGCAAGATCCGCACGAAGGTCCAAGAGCTGACCACAGCGTACGAAACAGAAGTTGAAACGCTCAAGGCTCAGCAACAGGAAGTCAGCAACGCCATTAAAGACCACATGATGGCGGCGGGGCTAAAGAGCGTGCGCACTGATGAAGGCACAATCATATTGGGGCAAAAGACGCGGTACACCACAAGTGATTGGGATTCATTTAAGAAGTTTGTCTTAGAACATGAGGTGCTTGACCTGTTTGAAAAGCGCATAGCTCAGTCAAACATGGCGCAGTTCCTTGAAGAAAACCCCGGACTTGTTCCACCGGGCCTTAACTCGGACAGCGAATTTACCGTAACTGTCCGCAAACCTACGAAGTAAAGGAGAAGTAAATGTCAGATGTGACTTTGTTTCAGACAGGCAATCTGCCTGCATTTGCAAAAAACCGTGAGCTGTCTGCTGTAGCCAAAGCCCTTGCAGGTGGTGGTGTCCAGAGCGGCAAGCGCATTTCAATCAAGGGCGGTGTGTTCCGCTTAGTGCATGATGGCAAGCAGATCGCCGCCATCGAAGAGCGGTACTTGGACATCGTGATCGTCAACGCCGCTGAGAAGATCAGCCGTACCTTTTATGCTGGCGCATGGGATCCTGAGAACCCCGCTCCTCCTGACTGCTGGTCAGCAGATGGCGAGAAGCCAGACGCCAAGGCCAACGCACCACAGTCGCCAAGCTGCGCAACCTGCCCACAGAACATCAAGGGTTCCGGTGCGGGTGAGTCACGGGCATGTCGGTTTAACCAACGGCTGGCAGTAGTTCTCGCTAACGACATAGAGGGAGATGTGTTGCAGCTTCAGCTACCCGCCACGTCGATCTTCGGTAAGGCAGAAGGCGACAACTATCCCCTGCAGGCATACGCTCGTTGGTTGGCTGCGCAGTCCATCAGCCCGGAGATGGTTGTCACCCGCATGAAGTTCGACACCAACAAAGAGTCGCCCAAGCTGTTCTTTAGGCCCGTGCGTTGGCTTACCGATAGTGAGCATGCCACTGCCGTGGAGAAGGGTCAGTCTGAGGACGCTAAGCGTGCTGTGACCATGACCGTGGCGCAGGTCGATAAGGTGGAGGCCAAGCCCGTGGTTCTGGAAGGCGCTCCCCCTTCGGCTAAGAAAACCACTAAGCCTAAAGAGGAACCGGCGCAAGAGGTAGAAGAGCCGGAGGTTAGGAAAGAAGTATCATCCCCCCCAGCGCCAAAGAAAAACAATCTGGCGTCAGTTGTGGCAGACTGGGATACCGACGACTAATCAACTTGGGGGAACGCACGGCGTCGGCTCAAGCGCTTTGTGTTAGTACCCCCGCCTCTACCTATGCCCTACTCTGAAAAAATTAAAAGCACCGTAAACAACAGCCCACGTACCCTAGGTACTCAGCTTGGGCGTTGGGCGGTTTTACGAGACATATCAATGCAACGCATCGCCATGCTAACTGGCGCAACACGACAAACTGTCTACAACTGGTTTACAGGATCTACAGAAGTGACTCCGGCGTATAAAGAGAAAGTCAACGCGATCTTGGAGGTGCTTAAAAAAACCAGTCAGACAGAAGACGCTTGGAGAACACTATGCAATACATTCAACCTTCGCAGTTAACCGACGAAGAATTTGCGCGTTTTTGCTGGCAAATACTAGCCACTGATGAATTACATAAAAGTTATCAGGAGGAGCTTTTAAAACGATACGAAGCTGCCTTAGATAAGCTGGCATCAACAGCACAATAACAACAGGGGGTACTCATGCAACCGCTTGATTTTCTAGCGGCAGTGCTCCCGTCTTCCGGTTTTTATTGTGTTGCAGAATTCGACACACCAAGAAGAGAGCACGTCTTTTTATCTGATATTAGGGAAATCCCTAGCGCAGCAAATGTATTTGTGCAGAAAGGACTGCACAGTTATTTTGGCCTAGCTGCATACAAAACAAAGGACAACAGAACCGCAGACAATGCGCGTGTCTTAAAGTCGTTGTTTATAGACGTAGACCTGGGCGACAAGAAGCGGTACAAGACGCGCAAAGAAGCTGCACAGGCATTTGAGGAGTTCATGCTTAAAACTGGCATGAACACGCTGGGCCAGCCAATTGTCGTGTCATCAGGCGGTGGGTATCACATCTACTGGCCTCTGACCGAGGAAGCCGAAGTCGCCCGATGGAAACCTGTCGCAGAGAATTTTAAGCGACTGTTGAAACAGGAAGGGATGGAGATTGACTGGAACTGCACGGCTGATGCCGCCAGGGTACTACGCGTACCAGGGACGCTAAACTTTAAGTTCAACCCGCCCAAACCTGTAAAGCTGTTAGGAGAAGGCTCTGGTGCTTTTGACTTAGAAACGCTGGAAGAGTTCATCAACTCTAAGTTGACCGTCAAACCGGTGGCGATGCCAGCCCTTAGTCTGCCCGGTACACGCCCAACATCTAAAAGCCAGACAAACCTCACGCTTATGTCAAACAGCGTGACAGTATTTAAAAACATTCTGACGCGCACTAAAGAAGGCACAGGGTGTGGGCAACTAGCGCACTACATTGAAAACGCTGCAGACGATGGCATGGAACCGTTATGGCGTGCAATGTTGTCGATTGCCAAGCCTTGCAAAGATGGGATCAAGGCGGCAGTTTGGCTAAGTCAGTTACATCCTTACGACGCTGAGCGTATGCAGACTAAGCTCAACGAGATCAAAGGTCCGTACGCCTGCGTCAAGATCGACAGTCTCAACCCTGGAGTATGTAGTGGGTGCCCACACTTCGGCAAAATTACCAACCCTCTGGCGCTTGGACGCGAGGTAGAACTGGAAACGACAGAAAAAGAAGTGGTCATAGAACCACTACCGAAGACACCCACGCCCATCACCATTACAAGACCTGCGCCACCAAAGGGGTATTCATACGGTAAGAATGGTGGGGTTTACTTGGATAAAACAACCACAGATGCCCAAGGAAACCAGAGCACTAACCAAGTTCCTCTTATTCCGTATGACTTGTTTGTAGTAAATATTCTGTGCCAGAGCAACGAACACACCGTGCACATGTTGGCGATGCGCCCCACCGGCGCTCAGGAAATAACCATGTCACAACGCGCCACGGCATCAAAAGACGAGACGATAAAAACCCTAGCCCAGCAAAACGTCATGGCATTGTTTGGGTCGGGCAATGATAAAAACCTTTACGAGTACGTTCGGGCCGCTGTAGAACAGGCGTCAGCCAACCAGAAAACTGTGGATGTACCAGACAGTTATGGGTGGCAACTCAACGATACCTTTGTCTTTAATGAGCGGGTGTACGCCCCTCATTCTGTACCGCGCCACATACCTATGCGCCATCTGGTCAACATCAATAAGGCCACGGTGCCCACAGGCACGCTGGATAACTGGCGAAAGGTCATCAACATGCTGACTGCCAGGAAGATGCACGAGGTGTTGGCGCTCTCTCTGGTGGGCTTTGGTGCCCCGCTGATGCGATTCACGGGGTATGACGGGTTTACGTTTCACCTGGGGTCTAGTGAATCTGGTACAGGGAAAACCCTAACCTTAGAACTGGCTGCGTCCATATGGGGGCATCCCACCAAGTTCAGGGTGAGCAAGTCCACGTCTGATGTGGCGATGCAACAACGCCTGGGGATGTTGAACAACCTGCCCCTGATCTCTGACGAAATCACCAGTAAGAACCGCAAAGATTTTGAATGGATGCCTGGGTTTATCTTCGATATGGCAGAGGGGCAAGGCAAAGAGCGGATGGAGTCTGGCGCCAACAAAGAGCGCGAGAACACGACCTATTGGAAGTCCATGGCGCTGCTATCCTCCAACACCCACGTGATCGACTACCTGACTGGAGCACGGAAACACTCATCAGAAGGTGAAATTCGGCGGGTATTAGAGTTGACCCTAAGCAACATCATTCAGTGGCAAGAAGGCGACACGGAGATCATCTCCACCCTGAAAAATAACTACGGGGTGGCAGGTCAGCAGTACGCACAGTTTCTTGTGGATAACAAAGACGTTGTGGAGGACACCGTCCGGCAGGTTCGGGCCAAACTGAAACGCGACTTTCAATTCACCGATGATGAGCGGTACTGGCTGGCAGGCTGTACCTGTCTGCTGGCTGGTGGGCTTCTGGCTGGATCATCACACGCCAAGATCGCTGACTTCCCCATGGCAGGCATAACAGAGGTTCTGCGCAAGATCGTGCAGAACGCACGGGCTACGATCAAAGCCAATGTCCGAACAGCCGAGGACATTCTAAACGCTTACATCAGAGAGTTCTACGGTAAGTTTGTGGTAGTGAAAACCCTAGATAATACGTTGGCAGCATCCCTTGGCGACAATGGCGTTATTGACCAGAGCATTACCCGCAGCGAGATCTTTGGGCGTGTGGAACACGGCGTCACGGTGGGGTTTGTTGACTTCTACATAGAAGAGAAGTTGATGAAACAGTACTGCTCCAGTATGAGCTTTGGCTACACGGATTTTAAGCGGCAGATGGAGGCGATGTACATGGTGTCGTATTCCAAGAAGGACCTCATGTCAAAGACTAAAGGCCCACAGATGCGCGTCAACGCCATGAAGATCTCTCGCAGAATTGACGAAGATGATGAAGATCCGATACCCATGGAAGCAGCTTGAAAAGGGGCAGGGGTTCTTTGTCCCCTGCCTAGACACCGAAAAGACGCTACAAGAAGGAATGAAAGCCGCCCTCATCGCTAGGGTGATGGGCAAGGCAGTGGTGGGTATTATTGGGAAACGCCTTGGCGTTTTATTTCTGCGGACACATCAATAAACTGTTTTGCCAGCAGATTTCTAATATCCCGTAGTTCGTCAAGTTCCTTGCGCTTTTCTTGGGGCGACATATCTTCGGAAGGCAAAGCACGGATCGCCCGTTCTGCTTTGGCAAGCTCACCCATCTGCTGCCGCACAGAACCTGCAAACGACGCCATGGATACTTTATCAATATTCTTTTCCAAGAACCGCTGTGCTTCTTCCTCTTTGCCTTCTTCCAGCAACTTACTATACGAACGCTGCGCACGCTCCACCACCTTCATGGAGTCATAGGCTTCAATCACGACACGACCAGCATCGTTAGGCTGGAGCAAGCCGCCCACAATCGGCAGCTCACTTGGGCGCCCTTCTACGGCACCGGCCTCACCTGCGCCCAAAATCGGGTTGGCGATACTCACGATGCCGATACCCAATGTGCCAAAGTAACCACGGATAAGGTTTTCCATCTGTACTGGGGAAATCCCTAATGCTGCTGTGATTGGCCCCAGAGCTTTTAGAAGTTCAGGCGTCTTGTCGCGGTACTGAAGTTCTTTCTCCACCCCTTCCAGCCTAGCGTCAACGATGTCACGCCCGGAGAAGAACGAGGTGTTGGTGATGTTCTCCAGTATGGGTTTAACGGCTGCAGGGATCGGAACGCCCGACTCTGCAATGCCCCCTGGCAACGACCGCCCAATCTGTTTCGCCAAGTCTTTTGCAATCTTTTCTGTGTCCTCGTCCGTAAACATGGCGTTGAAGACGCCTTCTGGGATTGACTTAAACAGCAGCCCAACTTCAAACGGGATAGGCACACGGAAAGGCTCTTCCAAGCCTGGGATACGGATAAACCAGTTGCCATAGCGCTGCTCTGGTGTGGCGTTCTCATACGCCTCATCGTCCTGCATCATGGCTGCATAGGTCATGGTAAACGCCGCCATCATCAGGCCACGGGCAATAAGCTTTTGCTGTACCTTCAGCTTCTCGTTGTATGGCATCTGGCCGGTAAACGCCCGGTAAATCTTGTCGATACCCTGGATACCTGCGTTAAAGAAGGGGATCGTGGCGTTTAAGAAATACATACTAGGGGAAACCCCACGTCGTCCAAAGTTCATAATCTCCAACGACGCAAGCGTAGCTTCCCGTTCAGATAAACCTTGTTTCAAAAACGAGTTGTAGGCAGAAGCACGGGTGGCAGCATCGCCAGCCAGCGCGATCTGATCCAGCTTAGCAAAAGCCCAGTCCCACCCTGGGCGACCAGAGGTGATGTGCTGCATGATCTTTTGCATGTCTTCTGGGGCGCCCGTAATGACCTGACCACCTACAATGCCCCTGCGCTGCAGCTTCTGGTACTCCTCGCTCTTTCCACTAAACATCTTAGTGGCTTGCTTCAGGGCACCCAGTACAGGCACAGCGTTCGTACCAGTGGTGAGCGCCGCATCCATAGAGTCACGGAAAAGCTGGCGAACCGCGTAGCGTGGGTCACGGGTAATGAACTTTCGCAGTGTATTGGCAGGCAGCGCCATGGCGCGAACCAAAAAGGGCATCGAAATCTTTATGCCTTCCATACCCTCGGCAATAAGTTCAACCGGGAAGTTTTCACCAAAGAGCGTATCGACAGCCTTCTTGTCCATTGTGAGGTGGTAGTCGATGCCGTCACGTTTGAACCGTACGACGTTCTTAGAAGCAGGCCCGGTACCCTTTTGGATCTCGCCAATCCCCAAGTCTTTCATCACAAAGGCAGCGTTCCGAGTGGCTAGGTTCTTCAACGCCATATCGGTCAGCATGGTGGTGTTCTGAAGTGACGAGGTAAAGAAGTCCATAATCGCCTGATCGCCGCCCACAAGTTCTTTCAGGTACGGCTGGTTCTTTATGTCGCCAATACGAATGGGTTTTTCACCAGCAATAACAAGGTCAACCACCCCTTCCCGTACCCGGTAAAAAGGCACGTAGTCGTTAGTACTATTTAGCTTATCACCAAGCTCTTTACTAAGTGCGCCAGACTGTACTGCAAAGTTAATCAACCCTTTGTTGTACTCGTTGTACAGCTTCCGGGCTTTTTGGAAAGCAGGGTTTGCAAGCCCAATTGCTCGTGCTTTAGCTAAGTCTGCCTCAGTTAAATCAGGACCAAAGTTAAGTTTGTCTTTACCAACGTTTGGATTAGCCGCACGCTCTGCGGCCAGATACATTGTGAACAACCGCCCAGTAGCTTCTGCGTTACCAACATTGGCACCCTGTAGCGCTTCGGATACATCCCGCAGACTGGCGCTGGGTTCGACCTCCATGATCTTCTCAACGTTACCATCTGGGCGCTTAACATCTTTGAGCTTTAGGGCGCCGTTGTTTGCAATCGCTGCAACGAAACCATGGCGTTGATCAGCCATGCGGCTGAAGTACATAACGTCTGCCGCCTTCAGGGAGTCAATCTCACCCCGCGACATGCCTTTGTTGACCAGTGCTTCTAGTGCAGCCAGCCTGTCAATGAACTGCGTGCGGAACGCCAGACCTCTGGTGTTGGCTTTGACCTTATCCACAAAGGTCTTTTGCCGAGCCACAATCTTGTCTGCAATACGCCCAACTTCTTCCATGCCTGGGTTGTACTTGGCAGCACCAACGCTAAACGATACTTCACCATTGGCTGAACGGTAAGCAATAGGCTTGCCTTCTTTGAAGTTGCTGTCTGCCTGTTTCATCAGATAGAACAGGTCAGAGGTGGTCATCCTAGATGAGTCCACCAAACCAAGGCGTTTTAAACCCGCACGCAGGGCGCCTGTTAATTCTTGTAGCCAGCGCTTAGCTTTCTCCATAAACGACTGGTCAACACGCTTCTCCATTGTGTACGCAATGGCTTCTTTGAGCGCCTGCATCTTGCCAGCGTCGGTATTGTTTGTGGCACGCCACACAGCAACGGCAGCATCTTCTGCTTCTTTTCCCACGCCTATGGCGTCAGCCATCTTGAACACAGTATCAAAAGTGTTCTCAACCTTCTGAAGAAGGTCTTTCATCCCCTGCTCACCAACAAAACCTTCAAATCCATAGTGACCGATAAGCTCGTGGGCGATGGTCTTTTCCAGATCCGCAAGGCTGTCATGGGATTCAATGACAACAAACACCGTGCCATCAGGCATCACACCACCCTTAACACGTTTGGCGTAATAGCCCAGACGCTCCACGCTGGTACGAATCTCAGGGGGCAGCACTTCAGACACCGCGTAGTACTTGAATTTGATGCCGCGTTTCTCGGCTTTTTCTTTCATCGCCTTCAAACGGTCTGTGGCTGCTTTTACGTCAATTTCACCAGTAGCATCATGGTCACTGATTCTCAGATCAGGTATGTCATCCACAGAGTAGGTACGCGGACCCACCATCCGCCCACGCTCACCAAGCAGGTCATACATCTGATCTTCAGTAACGCCAAGACGTGCAGGCTTAGTTGGCCCAGTCGTTGTGCGGACAGGGGCGTTACGTTTAACTTGGTCGGGGTTGTACTCAGCGGCTTTCATCAGCCTTATGTTTTCTCGTATACTGCGCAACTCTGCATCAGCACGATCAAGTACGTCTGCTAGCTTTTTGTACTGCGGAAAATTCTTTGCTTTTGTGCCAGATCGAACAGAAGATACAAAACTGTCCAACGCATTTTTAGCAGAGTTTCTAGCCGCTTTAGCTTCTTTTTCTTTTTCTCTCCACTTAGCTGCCATTTCCTGAGGCGACAACGCCTGCATCCGACGTAAACTGTTAGCGCGTTGTTGGTACTCCGCTTCAAAAGTTGCGTCGGCTTCTGCTGGCCCCAGGACTTGAACAATCCTACGCTTGTATACGTTACCCGTTGTGCTCTTAGTTGGTTTTGGAACGTCTTTAATTTGTTGTGGTGTTAGCCCTTTTATGGCTTCCCTATACCGTTGCATTTCTAAGTCGTACACAGCTTTTGGCTTCACATACTTAACTTTGCCTACGGGGGTTCTTTCTACTTTAGTTTCGGGTAAATCTAACCCCCGCGCTAGTCTAGCCTGCAAAGCTTCTTTAAATTTATTGGCTTTGTCTTTAGCGTCTTGTAATGCCCGTTCAGCTTTTATAACAATTCCGCGTTGAATCGAAAGCCTCTTTTTTGCCTCTTGTTCAAAAGGAGTGCCTTCATAATTTTTGATAATTTTTTCTAACTTACGTAATTCGACAATTTCGTTTTGAATACTTTTGTCAACCAGTGCTTCTTGTTTAGCGGTTTCATCAGACATCTTAAGCACGTTAACTTTTGATGTCGATTCTCCAACAACTACCCATTCACCAGCATGCACCGGCTTAGCTACTTTTACACGTTCTTCTGGAGGGCGTGCATTGTAAACTGCCATTTCTTTTTTATACTGTTGAATATCTTGTGGGTCTTTACTGTTTTCCCATTTATACCGAAGCCCTGAAACTGTAGCTTCAGTGTACCCTCCCCGTGTTCTAATTTCATTTGCTAAAGTCTGAATTTTTCCTATTAAATCGCGTTCTCTATTACGCAATTTTTTTACATCTAATTTTTCGCTTAACTCTTTTTCTAACTCACGCTTAGCTTCAAGCATTGCTTTGCGGGTTTGTTGCGTTTCCGCTTTTTCTTTTTCAATCTTCTCTTTGGCTTTGCGAACCTCACGGGACTTCTGCAGGCGCTGGAACGTAGTCGGGGTCGCACGCATGGTGGCCCGTGTTTCAGGGAACAAATCCGGCTGCACTTCCACCTCAGCAAACCCCTGACCCCTGGGCACCATAGTAAACTGCTCACCTTCAGCATACGCACGTAGCGCACGCTGTTGGTTCATGTCCTGCTGGATGTCGTTAATAAGCGCAGCAGAAGCATCGGGTTTGTCTGTGCCACGTTTTATACGCCCTATTTGTTCGTCTACAGTTTCCAAGAACGTAGGATTAACGTCTTCTGTGGCGATGAGGTCTGCCGCCTGTTCAAGCGTTCTGGCAACTGTCGGGTCAATGTCTGGCCTGTTTAGTAAATCTTGAACGTCACGCACAATCCTATTGCCACGCTCAAGGTAAGACTCATCAGGCCTATAGCCTTGGAATTGTTGGCGCAGGACTGGACGCTCTGCCCGAACAGGCCGTTTACCTTCTTCAATTAAAGACTCTTTCAACGACCGAATGACGCCTTTAATATTTTTTACGGCTTGTTGTTGCGTCACACCTGTAGAAGCTAGGTTCAGTCCAATAGCGGTACGATAGTTTACGTAGTCACGTTGGGCTTTTTCTGCTTCATCAAACAGTGCACGACGCTCTTCTAAAAGAGCTTGAACCTCAGACTGTGGCGTATCTGGTGGCAACTCACGAATTCGTGCATCTAAATTTTGCATGACGCTATTAGCACGAATAGCAGCGCTCTTTAACTGGCTGAGACTAGCTTTTACTTTTTTCTGTTCTTCAGGATTTAATAAACGCGGTTTTTTCTCAGACGCACCAAACGGGAGTTGACGGATATTGCTGCGGGGATCTTCTGTAACTTCTGTAGCGCCCTCCACCAACCCACGCCGTGTTTCACGTCCACCTTTGTATGTCGTCTCTGCCAACATTCCTGGCGCAGGAGCCAAACTACGCTCCACAAGCATATCCAACAGGCTGGCAATATCTTCTTTAAAAACTTGAACTTCGTCTGTACGAAGCGGCTGCATATTTCGTTGTGCACGGGTAAACGCTACTTCGTTAACAAGGCTGTTGATAACGCGTTCTTTAGAAGCCTCAACATCTGCTTCTAGTTTTTCCCGTGTAGAAGTTGGCAGCACCGCCTTTTGTTGTGCTATGCGGCTTTCTAAGCGTTTACGTTCTGGCGAATCAGGAGGAAGCGTACGCAACTTGCGTAGTGATACATTTAAGTCTTGGATAGCAAGTTGGGAAACCACACCGCCTATGTATTGTTTCTTTTGAAGATCATCAACAAAACTGACAAGATCATCAAACGCACCACTGGCTTCTTTGTTAGCAGTTTCAATACGCCCTGGATATGCAGACCTGGGCAGTCCTTGAGCTTCTGGTACAGCAAATCCTTCAGTCTGCCCAGCAAACGCAGCCTGTAACTGCCCAACCATCCCTGCTTCGGTAGCGGTTTCTGCAGGTGCTTGTGACTGAGCTACGGCTTGTAGCTTACGCAGTTCGTTTAGTTTGGCTTCTGTGGCTACAAGGTCGTAGCCTTTATCGGTAAGTTGACCGTTGTCCAGCATCAGCGGGTCTTTAGAAACCAATGCTTTCTGACGACGATCTTCTAGTTCTTGAATCCGGTTTTGGATATTTGGCAAAGCCTCAGCTGCACTAACTGTGCGCCCACCTAAGCCTTTAATACCAAGAACACTGGTTACAACACGGTCAACCCGACCTTCGTTGACTTTACTTTCAATATCAAGGCGTTTTTCTTGTGGTACTCCAGCTGCACGCAAACCAAAGTTCTCCAGCACAAGCTGGATACGGTCTAACGTTATTTCTTGCGCTGCAGCCTGAGCCTCTTTGGTTTTCTTTTCAGCCGCCATCTCACGAGTTGCAACAGCGGCACCCGGTTCAAGCTCAGCCATCTCTTCTGTTTGTTGCAAGAAAGTACGGATGCCAGTTTGCAGTTCTTCGTCTTTTTTAACCTTCTCTTGCTGTTCTTTCTCACGCAAACGCTCAAGGGCAGCTTCACGTTCTTTAAATAGTTTTAGTGTTTCATTTGCTTGGCGTTGGTATGCATCAGCTTCTTCTTCAGGCGTCATGGCTTTAGGCATTTGCCCTTTAGCCGTTTTTAATACTGTCTTGCCTTCTTTAGTTTTGCGGGTTATTGGGCGCCCTTGTTCATCAAATTGAGGCACATCCAAAGTAGTGTCGACCGTAACTACATTCCCAAACTCGTCAGTCACAGTTTCTTCTTGCATGCGCTCACGCTGCCGTTGAATCGCTGCTTCAACTGTGGTAGGTTCGCCTTCTTTACGAGACGCACGGACAGCGTCCTGCATGTCCTTGGTGAGCTGCTTCAGCTCTTTTCTAATCTCTTTAGCTTCTTCTTTGGCGTCTTCCCGAACATCAGGGTCCAGGGTTTTATTCTGTAGCAGCGTTTCAATCTCACGCAGCCGGTCTTTGTTGGCTACAATTTTGACGTTAAGCTCTTGCCTGTACTCAGGCGTCAGCTTGTAGGCTTCTGCTTCTTCAGCCTCTTGGCGTGCTTGTGCTGCCTCTTGGCGTTGAATCTCTGCCTGCCGTTCAGACTCTTCCCGTTCTCTTTCACCACGGGCTACCGTACGCTGCCCTAACCGACCAGCCGCACCAAACGGACCACCAACTAAAGCACCGCCATATGCAGCCTCACCATACTCAGCCAAAGCGTCTTCTGATGTTACGGGCAGTCCTGCTTGCAAACGCTCCAGCATCTGCTGGATAACTTCAGTTGGCACTTCTGCCGCCGCACCAACAGCTGCACCTTTACCGACGGTTTTTAGTAGCCCATCTCGGACAACTCTTTCGGCTGCTTCTGCGCTGCCACGCTCTAAAACCTGACGTGCTTCTGGCCCTAAGAGTTTACCGACAAGTGACCGCCCTAAAGGAATAAAAGTAGACGCCACCTCTAAGGCAGCACCCGGAGCAGCAGCGGCTAATGCACGCCCACGGCTAATTTCTTCGGCACCTTCTTCAGATTGGCGTTCAATATTACCGGCGTACAACTGTGCCAAAGACGGCGCAACAGCGCCCCCAAGACCACCAATTAGGGCACCTTTAGGGCCGAATCTAGCCCCAGCCATAGCGCCTGCTTTAGCGCCACCCAATGTAGCTGCAATCTGTGGGGCTTGTTCCGCCAAAGCGCCGGGGATCTGGCTAATAACTTCGCCTGCCGCAGGCAGAAAACCACGCTCAGTATAGACATCTTTGACGCGTTGCAGGCTGGCGCCTGGGGCGTATTGTTCCCTAATTTCTTCACCACGTTCGACACCACGACGAGCTGCACCTTCTGGGTCAAAGATAGATTCAACCGCAGTTCTACCCCGTGACAAAGTGCTTTTGAATCCGCCAATACCAGCAGCAAGCATCCCTTCTTTTGGTTCAGGCGGGGCTTCTCCAGACAGTATGCGTAGACCACGATCTGATACTGCTTGCAAACGCCCTTCAGAAAGCGCCTTTAAATCCTCATCAGATAGTCTGGAAAGATCCATTATTTAAGTCCTCTACGCGCCATTTCTGCTCGTATTGCGCTTTGACTAGGTAAACCAGAAGGAGTTTGTTCTGCGGTCGGGCCTTGGCTTAAACGCTTGTAGTTTTCGTTGAAGTACTGGTTTAGTAGTTCTTCTTGCTTTGCCGTATCCATACCTAATCTTGGATCACGCTGCATCGCCGCCTGAACTTGTTGACGCGCCAAGGTTAGCGCATTGTTTCGACGTGTAGCTTCAGCAGTTTCTGCGCGTTGTAATCCAGCTGTTTCCCGAGCAGTGTCTGCAACATAGCGTTGGGTGTCTGCGCTTAACAAGCTCTGAGCCATAGAAACTTTATTGGTTTCCATACGCTCCGCCGCACGATCAGCACGCTCCATAGCAGAGTCACGTCGCCGCATAGCCCCAGCACCCACACCTGCAGCAATTTGGTTTTCAGCAAGCTGGACATCGCGTAGGGCTTTATCGTAAGCACGCTGTTCTTTCTTGATGTCTTTAAGATCTTCCGCCAAACCTTTAAGGGCTGGAGTAGCGCCTTTACCGATGTTAACAAACGCATACGGAGACTCACCGCCCAAAATACCCAGACCTGCTTCAATTAGGCGTAGGTTAGCTGCTTCTTTTCTGGAGCCTTTTAGTTCTTCTTTTTCTGCACGAATGTCTCTGATTTGGTTTTTCATCAGATTAAAGTCAAACCCAGCTGCAGTAAGTCCTTCTCGTTCTTGCTGTACAGCCTGTTGAATAGACGGAATCCCGCCTTCAATTTGTCGTTGGGGTCCAAGAAGTGTACTAGCGCGTTCCATTAAGTTGCCTGCATCAGGCGCACCGCGAGTCGGTAATGCTGCTATCCCACCCGGAGCTTGTTGCCCTTGGTCTTGTGGTGGCATTTGCTGCCCTTGGCCTTCTGGTTGTGCCTGTGGCGCTTGTTGGGCTTGCTGTGCCTGTGATTGTTTAACCGTGTTAACAATCTGTTTGCGAATCTCTGGAGGCATGTTCCGAACATCTTCTTCGGTGTAGCCCAACCCCAACAGCGTGCGATACATATCTAGTTGCTCTTCTTCGCCAACGTTTGTAGGGCGTGACGAAAAAAGTTCTGACAACAGCGCAGCGCCAGGAATAGCCCGACCAATAGGAGATTTTGAAAGAGATTGTGCAGCACGAGAAAATATCCCCGGCTGACGTGGAATAGAGGGCGAAGGGGCTATAGGAGGTAAAGGTTGACCGGTTGCAGAAACTGGCGGAAAAGTTGGGCGTACTTGCGCACGAGGATCAACCGGTGTTCGTGGAACAGACGTTGGAGGTGTTTTACGTAACTGCGCACGAGGATCACCCCCATTGCTAAACGCCACTATGCCCCCGCCAGCCGCTGTGTCTGTCATCTGCCCATCATTACCCACTATGCCCCCCATGGGCACGTCAACATCTGTAGGCATCGCAGCAATACCCTGGGCCATAGCAATATCACGATTAACAACTTTGGGAGCCTGCGCCATCATGGCAGCGTTAGCCCCTTTTTGTGCAATCTCAGCTTCGGTCTTTTCTTTTAACGCAGCATGGGCAACCCCAAGGCTAACCATGTCACTTTTTCCCTGCAACACGGCTACAAGCGCCGGTATGGGCATCGCCCTAGCTTTTGCGTACTCCTGAACTGGGTTTAACATTATGACCTACCTCCACCAAGGAGATTGTACAAACCGATACCAGTTAGACCCATACCGGTTAGCTGGCTTGCAAACGAAGGCGGAGGTGTGGTTGTTTTCTGAGTTGTGTCTGTAAGCGGGATGCCACGTAAGAGATTAGAAAGCTGTCCCACTTGCGTTGTACCGTATTCCGCTCCTTGCATAAGAGCACTACGTTGAGCATCAAGTTGCTGCTGCGCAATATTTCTCTGTAGATCGCCAAAGGCACCCTGAGTCTTGAGGATGTCGAGTTCACCGGCAAGCTGTTGCGTACCCAAACCACCAAAGGTCTGTGCCAGCCCACCCAACCCTTGAGCCGCGCCGAGTCTTTGTTGTCCTGCTTGTAAGGCGGCGGCTTGATTTGCTCGGGCCACATCCATCTGTGCTGCACGGTCGGCTTGGAACGCTTGTTGTGCCTGATTAAAGGCACTCTGAAGACCTTGGGCTTGAATATCACCTAATTGTTGACGAAGCCCTGATTCGCGTTGTCCCTGTAAAAGAGCCTGTCGTGCACCACCGTAAGTGCCCTGTCTTGCAGCCGCTAAATTCCCACCAAGCTGAGCCTGCCGTGCAGCTTCAATCGCTTGTCTTTGCTGTATATCCACCACATTTTGCATGTAGGGGGACATATAGGTTTTTGCTTCTGCTCCAGTAAACTCCCGTGCTGGACCAATACCAGGGGCTTGCAACTGCATTAAAGCCTGCAGTCCTGCAGCAGATTCTTGTCCGGCTTGCGTACCAAGGCCAAACTGTTCTGGAGATACAAAGGTTCCTAGCTGTTGCCCAACCTGTTGTTGGAACTGAGACATCGGTGCAATTTCACCTGCACCCATAAGATCCGCACCGATGACTGGTGCATAGCGAGATAAGAAAGCACGTTCACCAGATAAGTCGCCAGGAAATATGGCGCTCATACCACGTTCTATAAGTCCGGGTTGCCCCTCTTTTCCTAAATAAAAAGGTTCTAGTACTTTCGGTACTTCACCGGCAGTGGTAATTGTTTGCGTTGCCATATTAGTCCTTACGCTGGCATTAAGCGCTCAGCATCAATTTCAGGGGGTTGCTCTGTCGTGCCATGCCGTGCTTTACGGATTCGATCCATCATGGCGTAAAGTTTCTTAGCCCCAGCACTACTGGAGCCGTTGCCAATATCTGCTACAACATCAGCAGGCACTACAAACTCATCGTTAGCCAACCGGGCTTCCTGCACACCTTCAATATTGGCAGGTATATTATCGCTCATACCATCACCAGCACCCGTAACCATCCGAGGCTCACCAGTCGGCGCAGTCGTACCACCATATTCAAACGTAGGCATCCCGCCGCCAGCCATAGCGACAAGACCACCACCAGCAGCCATAGGCACACGCCCAAGTGTACGACTAAACAATTCTTCATATTTGCGGCGACGCTCGTCTTCTTCACGCTCTTTAGCAGCTTGAGCAGCAGCAAATTTTTGTTGTTCATCGTACCCCATCAAAGCAGAGCCAGCAGTAAAACCAAGAGAAATCTCAGCCGGAGTCATGCCCAATATTTTTCTTTCCCCCCCTGTAGCTGTTGAAGGGTATGCTGCCGATGACGATGAAGGCCCAGTAAGAGCGTAATCAGTTGATGCGGGAGCACCTGGTAGATTAACTTGAGAAGTAAAATCAGGAGTAACTGGAGTTGTTGCAGATGGGCTAAGTTTAATTCCCGTAGGTCCAGATCCGAGTCTAGCACCTTCAGGTGGAGTTAAAATATTAGAAAAGTCAGTAGGTGTCATTTTTGGGAAAGAACCGGGAGCACCTTGAGCCAAAACGTTTGCGTAATCAATATTTGGCGGGATTAAAATTTCTGTTGTTGGCACTCCCCCATATGCGGGAGCAACTTTAACTCCTTGACCGCCACTTGGACTAACACCACTTCCACCCGGCGCACCCATTGCGCTAAGAGTTTCAAACAGCTTACCACCAGCAAAGGCGCCTATACCGGTCTTCAAGCCTTCTTTAAAGTTAAACCCTTTGCCCGGCGCAGTGAACCCACCAATAATTCCTGAAGCAATTGATTTAGCTAAAAGAGGACTAGCAGAAGCAAAACTTGATAACGCCGTGCCTAAAGAACCCATGCTTGCAGCAATAGGCCCTAAGATCTGACCGATGCCCGGAATGAACGGAAGGATTGGCAATAGTTTCTTCAAAAGTTTAGCTTCAGGCAACCCAGTCTGAGGGTTAATGGTCAAGTCCTCACCCATGTGCATAGCCAGCCCACGCAACCCTGACACTTCTTCAGGCGACATGTGGACCAGCATGGAGTCACCGCCACGGCCTTTATCGGCTAGGTTTTCAGCAAGAGAGGCTAGGCCACCTTGAGCAAGTTCGTATCCCCTTGACCTACGTATATTTGCTGGTATTCCTGTAGAAATAATTCCTTGAGGTATAGGATCAGTTAGCCCCATACGTATCTGCATATTTCTTATTGCACGAGCTTTTTCATCTTCAGTCATTCCACGAGCTTCAGCTTCACTTAGACGGGGGTTAAAGACTACGTTGCTTTGATACGGAACAAACTCGTAGTTTGTAATCTTTCCAGATTCATCACGAACCGGCCTACCGTAAGCCCCATACTCATCAGGAACCTTGCGGTCAGGTCTTGACTCAGGCCGTAAAAACCCACCAATTAAGCGGCCTTGCTCATCGAGAAGCTTTGACATATCAAACTGCGACCCAGCTTCTTTCGCCGTAAGCTTAGACATGCCACCTTCTTGGTATGTAATTAAACCGCCTTTTGCCAAATCGCCATCCACTCCGGGCGCAGCCCCAGGAGGACCAGGAGCAGGACTATCATCAGGACCACCTGCAACATTACCACCATGCCCTGTCATTCCAGGACCAGAAACAGGCGCTCCAAAAGAACCTAAACCTATACTACCAAGGCCAGACAAACCAAGCGCATTTAAACCAAGTGCAATTGCATTACCTAAATCACTAGCCGACATCCCTGGGCCTGTCGGTCCAGGCGAACCATCACTATCTCCACCACCATAATCAAGAAGGCTTGTAGTACCACCCGCAGGATTTAATTTAGCGTTTGCGGCATTTGTAGCAGTTTTAACCGCAGCGGCTTGTTCACGGGCAACAGCTTCAGGAGATACGGCTAAAGGACCAAACGACACACCTGTCTCTAAAGCAAAAGGTCCGGGTCGTTGAACAGTTGTTGGGGCTGCAGGTAATTGCTGTGTTTGAGAACCACCAAACGGAGTGGTTACATTAGTGGCACCCACAGGCATCTCTAAAAGACTTGACATATACGCCGGGCCACGGAGCGCAGCAATACCCCTTTGCGGAGTCGCAAATTGAAGTGGGGAAAGTTTTTGCCCCGCAGGGAGAATCGGAGACGTAATTGTCGGCCTTGCGCCTGATCTACCAAACTGCCCAAAATCTTCCGCAGGTGTTAAGCCGTAGCCTTTAGCCGCTGCTTTAAACGCATTGATTACTTGGTTTCTAGGGTTGCCAGAATTTATAACGTCCGGGTTGTATTGCGCGTACTCTAACCAAAACCCAATATCTTCATCTTTGGGTTTGTTCATACCAATACCACGATAAAGCTCAATAATCTCAGACCGATTTAAAACTGGAGCATCTAAGCCCTTTCTTTGTGGGGCAGTTTGCGCTTTTGCAGCGTCTTCAGCGGGTTTTTTTGCAGCAGCTTCGGCAGATCCTTGTATTTCTTTTACAACCGTATCGTAAGGAACTCCGCTTAATATTTGAGTTGTGTAATTTTGTAGCCCCGATGGGTCTGGCGCCCGATCTAAATTTTTTTCGTAGATATTTGTAACAACACCAGCCGCTGCTTGTTCTTTAGTTAGGTTTGGCATACCCGCAGACGCAGCAAGTCTTTGCTGCGTCCCTACAATATCTCCAGTTGCCCTGTAATAATCTAAGGCAGCTTGTGCTGTTGGAACAGGTGCGGCTGCTGGTGCTGGTGCTGGTGCGGGTGCTGGTGAAGTTATTGGAATAGCAGCTATACCGGAAGCAGGTGCTGGTGCTGGTGCGGCTGCTTGTGCGGCTGCTACTGCCGCTGAGGTGACGTTTATAGCATTGACCCGAAAGTCAGCGGGAAGGCCTAAATTAGCAGCATTTGCATTAATATAAGCTGCTGTAATCGCAGGATCGACTCCTTTTGATTCAGAAAACTGTGCTGCTTTTACAAAATCACCAGAAGCAACTAAGCTATTAAATTGGTTTACATCAGACTGAGTTAAGTTTTCACCACCACTACGTTCACCTGCTTTAGCTTGTGCAACAACTATAGAATCTTTTACCTGTTGCGCTGGATTTGGAGAATACGCAACATCTGGGCTACTCACCGCCCAACTAGCCCATTGATTAATCTGATCCTGTGTGTATCCACCCGGAGGCTGGTTTGCTGCAGCAATTTGTTGGGCTTGTGCGTATGTCAGTGCCATAGTTACTTAGCCCCCCGAAGGGGGCTACCTCGTTAGTTAAGCGCGAGCGGCAAGCTCTTTCTTAGCTTCAACCACAAACGCCGCTACTAGATTAGAACGTGGTTCGTAATGCTCCCAAAACCGCAGACCTTCTTCGTCAGGCTTACGCCCTAGAACATAGTCATACAGGCAGTGGATAAAAAACGTGTCGTCTTTAGTGACTTCTGAGACCATGGAACTCTCCTTTGGTTAAGTTGAACTACAGAGGTACTACGCGATTACTATTGTAGGCGCAACGCCTTGAAGCGACAAGCCTGCTGCGGGGGGTATGGCTACTGTTCCTCGTAACAAACTTGGTGCGGCACCTTGAATCACCAGTCGGTCTGGCAGAGTCGGTACAAACCTCGGGGGCAGCGCAGACAAGAAGTTGACCGTCACAATAACTGAGGCGATCTCCGGTCTTGTTGGGCTTGTCCCTGCCGCATAGTGCTCAATATACATGTCGGCTTCGTCTGACCACCAGGCAAACTCTAAGTATTCATCTGCCTGAACCGTGAATATTCCCGAAATATTGGCTGTCACGTGCGACCATATGGACCCACTCTTCCTGGCCGGGATGTCAAACCGTGTGCCACTTAAAGGGTAATTTGTACCACTGTTCTTGACCCAGATCTCAAACTCAGCTGCCGCATTTCCCCGGTTGGCGAATTGGAACCTGGCAGTCACTAGGTACTGTCCGGGATAGGCAAACGTAATCCGGCTGTTATTTTCTACATTGATCCCGTCGCTTAGAATTATTTGGTTTAGGGTGACAATGTTCTCTGAAGTCACACCTGCACTGTCCTGGTCCTGATCCGACATTAACAGAGCGTAGGGAACTTCTAACCCAAGCCCGAACCCAGACAGCGTACCCCCTAAAACATTTCCACTGAATGTACCACCAGTAAAATCCCCAACAAAATCTCCAGTAAACGTACCACCAATAAAGTTCTCCGCTTTGTACGACTGCGCCTGTTGGGGGGTGAGTGAGTCTATGAGGTTAAAATACAGCCTAAGCGCCCGGATAAGCTCGGCCTGCTGCCGTGAGTCATATTGCCCAGGAGGGAGGGGTAGAGCCGGAGCACGGAACCCAACTAGCGCCATTACCGTCGCCCATCTTCGCGCACACTAAGTCGTACCGAACCCAACTGCCACTGCACATTTAAGTCAGCAGAATCCACCCTGAAGGCGACCTGCCTGCCGCGTGCCCGAATAAAGACTTGCCCCGTGTATGTCTGGCTTATCGGCACCTCAATGACCGGCTGGGTGTCAGATGCTTGGTTCTCATACGCTGTACCAGAGAACCGCTTGGGCTTAATGGTCATGGTAAGCGTTGGATTATCAGCCGTGGACCCGTCAAATCTAAAGTCTGGGATCATGCGGTCAGTTAGCATGAACTTCTCACCATCGCCTAAGTCAAAGTCTGACGACTCAATATAAGACTGCATCGGTGACGTGTCATCGTTTACCCCAACCTCATGCTCAAATAAGTGTCCTGTTGAGGCGCCGTTTAGAGTTCTGGCAGCTATAGGGTTTCCCCTAATAGCGGTGTCTAGCCAAGCCGTGCGGACAAGAGTGCCGTAATACCAGACCTGTTCCAGGTGGTTATAAATTACATATTGATCAATCCAGTTAGAGTTGGCAGTGGGATAGAACCACCAGATTTCCGTAAAGCCCTCGTTGGTGCCACAAATTATCTGATCTGACTGGTTAAAGTTGATGTCTTTGAAAACATAATCCCTGATCGTGCAAGGTAGTGTCTGAACCTGACCAGTATAGACATAGAACTTGTCCTGCCCCATCCAGTAGGTCACATTGTTTGCCGAGGCCACCGCACGGGGGCTGATGATGGAGATATTGTCAGCAAGTTCTTGTAGGGCAAACACGTCCGTGGTGCCTGTGTATTGCAAGGAATACAAGTTTGAATTAGTCCAGACCAATATTTCCTGTCTTGTAGGCAGTGCACGCACGATCTCCGACCCGCGAGAAACCCGCAAGAATCCAGCACTACTAACCGCACCGCCTGGGGTTGTGCCTGTGGGGCTCCAATACTGAGGCTCATCCTGACTAGCCCAACGGATCAGAAGCGGGTCATAGTCGGTAGAGATACCCCCAAACGGCTGACATCCAAAGGCCATCAGGTGCTTATCATTCTGAGACACAAGAGTCTGCATAGCGATATTGGGCACGCTACTAGCCCCAGCAAGACTGGAAAGAAGCACCGCCCGAACGCCTAAGGCTGTAGAAGGACTCGCTAAGGAACCCCGCTCCCAATAATAAATAGGCCCTTTGCGGATGTTCATCACCAAGTCGTTATCGAAGTTGTCAAACCACCAATCCCTTTGCATCAACACAACCGGATCAGGACTAGCCAGCCCCCACGATGTCTGCGGATCATTCCAAGACCCAGTACCCCAGCCGTAGCCAAGAGTAGCGGAGGCGAACCCAGGGTTTATTTGGCAGGCTATGGAGATACTTGTGCCGCCTTGGTTAGATACGGTAGATGAAGCGGGAGTAGTTACAGTAATGGTAAATACGCTTGAACCAACAACAGTGACTTGGTGTTCTTTGTTTATCTCTGCATTTGTCACCCCACCAGGATTACCAGTAACACCTGAGATAGTCACATACGCGCCTGTCTCTAACCCATGGCTTGATACCGTGAATGTGACTGTGGTTGATCCATTTGTCGTGGCAATGCTGTTGTTTGTAGCCGGGGAGATGAGGGTGATTCTTAAGGGCGTGATGTCATAAAAGACCCCACCAACCTCAATGTAGACTTTAATGTTTGTACCAACTGCTAAGAAGTTATCCGAGAAAGACGTGATCCAGTTCCACATCTGACGGCAGACACCGAGAAACGAATTTGGCGTAGGCTTAATCCAACCACCTATTTTTTGTGGGAACCCAGAGAAAAACCGGATCTTATCCCCGTCAGAAAACCCACCCTCATTGGCGTAGTTCGTCGTGTCTTTGACGATCCCCGGTTTAAAGTTGAGTTTAAGGAAGGGCACTCAATAGCTCCATACGCTCGGGGTAGGTAGTTGCCCAGACCGAATGTCTACGTGGATAAAACGACCTGTGCCTTTTTGTTGCACACCAACACCGGTGAAGCCGTGTTTGAACGCCAGGGTGAGGATTCTGTGGGCCTCTGCACCCTCAGCCGCGATGTCAGCAGCCAAGCCTAATGCGTGAGCGCCAGGGGCGGTTTTCTTGGCTTCTACGGGGTGCTGTGGACAACGATATCCGGAGGTGATCTTTATGGGTTTACCGTACTCGGTGCGCATCGCCTGGAGCTTATCCAACAGACCTTCTTGGACACCCTCACCCCCGCAATGAGAGCAGATGAACTCTCTGACCGAAAAGTTGGGGTATTTTTCCCAGTTAATCACTTCTTCTTACTCCAGATTTCCGCAATTTTTTCCATACCACGAGAACCAAAATAGAAGGAAAAAATAAGCATTCCCCATTGCCCGAGAAGAGTCACATACACCTCGTTAGCGTTATGCCCATAAGCCGACATCATCGCAAAAAGGAAGTAAGCCGCAAAGACAGCAATTAAAGCCATAGGACGAATATTCTTGGATAACCACGAGTCACTCGCCATGTCTGCTTGTTGGCGCTTGGTGAGTTCCTCTTGTTCTTTTATATCTGCTTCGATCTGAGCAAGTTCACCTTTCTGAACCATCTCCATGAGCTTTACCTGCGCCTCTGCCTTTGAGACAGGGTCTGGTATTACCCGATCAAGGATCTTTTCCCCAATCGAAAGAATGGCAGCAAGGGGCAACATTGATCTTCCTTATTCAACGGTTTCGACTTCTTTCCAGCTTACCGTGTCCTCATCCCAGGAATACATCTTCGGCGGTTCTCCCGTGCCAGCATCTTCTGGCATATCCACAGGAGCTTTCCACAGGCAAGTGGTTTCATCCAGCACCCAGGAGTTAAAAGGCTTGGGCGGAATAAACGCATCACGGATAGCGTCATACATATACCCGATGCCTGCATAGTTCTTCCTGAAGGCTTTGGACTGATCCGCAGAGGGTTGACCATCAGGGCCGTAATGAACGCCACCACGGGTGTTGTACGAGGTTCTGCGGTATATCCAGCCGTCATGGGCAAGTTCATCTTCCCTGTTTTCATCGTCATCACGACCGACAGTTACAAAGTCAACGATTCCATTTTTAATGCGAGCGAAGTGTGCCAATTGTTTCTCCTTACTTAAATGGTTTACCAGTGATCCAACTTACTAACGAATAACGAGTTCCCTGCGTAACAGGTTTAACCTCATGCAGTACATAAGAGGGAAACAGAGCCACAAATCCCTGCTCACGCTTCATCACCTCGGGCTTGTCTCCCAAGTACAAACACAGATCACCGCCCTTATATGCTGTGGGTTCGGATAGCTGCACCGTGAAAGACAGCTTGCGAATGAGAGTGCCTGGGGATGAATCTATGTGCTTACCGTACTTACCACCTGGGGCTGTGTACTTGGTAAACTGAAACCCTTCCGTAGCACCGAAAAGATCGAACTTGAAGAAACGCTCGTTCAGGCTTGTGATTACATCGGTCATTCTGCGGTAGGCCCAGTCAAGATCATCACTAGGGTAGAGCCATGCGATCTCAGACTTCCGCACCTTACTGGCATCTTCACCCCGAGTCTTGGCCTGACGGATAGTCCTGTCGTTACCGATCTCGATGATTCTTTCGCATTCTTCCTTTGAGAAGGCTTGATCCCAATACGCCCAGGAATGGACAGGATCAAGATTAAACGCCCAGGCAGGGTTAGGTGTCTGCCTCTCTTCTGGGGCCGAGTGCATAGGGATTACTTCTGCTGTGTTCATGAGAATGTGACCGTTTGTGAAGTGTTAGAAGTAGCCGTGACTGAGTAAATCTTGTAGCCAGCGATTGCCGTGGAAAGGGATGATGTAACACCACCAGAGAATGTTGCAGTACGAGTGTCGGGAATCTTGATGATGACTACGCCAGAGCCGCCAGCGCCGCCAGCGTGTCCAGTTCCTTGGCTACCAGAACCACCGCCACCACCACCACGGTTTGTTGTTCCCGCAGTTGGGGCAGTAGCACCTCCAGTACTTCCTGTGCCACCTACACTTGATCCACCCGTTCCCGCTGTTCCCCCATTGTATGTGCCGCCACCACCTCCGCCACCATAGGCTAAAGATGATCCACTAATAGATGTGGTAAATCCTGCGCCACCGTTTCCGCCAGCAGGTGCGGTTCCGTTTCCACCAGCCGCAGTCGCACCACCACCGCCAGAAGCTCCGTAGTTACCCGAATATGGCCCAGAATCGCCACCCTTGTTTCCTTGAGACGGGCTTCTAAATGGAGTGTTTCCAGCACCGCCTTTATTTGCAAACTGTGGTGCATAACTTACACAACCTCCACCAGAACCGCCATCACCACCATTTGCCGCCAAAACACCCGCACCAAACCCGCCACCAGAGGCAATAATTGATGCAAATTGGGAGTTTGACCCTGCGACACCATTGTTTTGACCACCAGAAGCACCACCAGCGCCACCGCCGCCAACAATAACCGGATAGGCTTGGCCTGTAACTACTGCCATAGCAACGGCATTGTCTGAACTTTGCACTCCACCACCGCCACCGCCACCTGCGGCTAAAACAGAATTTGCTTGAGAACCACCACCCCCACCACCAGCAACAACGAGGTACTCAGCAAGGAAAGCATTGGGGTAGAAGGTCACCGTCTCCGATGTCGTTGTCGTCTGCTGGACTTCATAAATGTTGAACCCAGCCACGGAATAAGCACGGCCTGCGACACCGCTTGAGAACTGTGCGGCAACATAATCGGGTACTCGGAGGATGACTACACCGGAGCCGCCTGCGCCGCCAAATTGAGGGCCAGGAGTGCTTCCGCCACCGCCGCCCCCACCTCCGGTCAGGCTGGTGCCAGCAGTACCGCTTGCAGTAGTAGCAGACCCAGCACCGCCACCGCCAGCACCTCCAGCACCGCCGGTTCCAGGGTTTGTGTTTGTGCTACCACCACCACCTCCACCTCGTTGAATTGCTGATCCAGTTATGTCGGAAAAAACGCCTTCCCCTCCAGCGCCGCCAGGGTTGTTTGCAGTTACAGTAGCCCCGACAGCACCTGCGCCACCGCCACCACTACCAGCCAAATTACTACCGCTATCCCCGCCGGCGTATCCTTGACTAGTAGTCCCTAATCCTTTATTACCACCTTGTCGACCAGCACCCCCACCAGAACCGCCGTTACCACCATTAACAATGGCCCCAAATCCTCCGCCAGTAGAAGTAATGGTAGAAAAAACCGAATTTGAACCTTGTGTTCCGTTATAGGGTGCTACATCACTATTAGCTCCCGTGCCACCACCACCAACCGTGACTGTGTAAGCAGTCCCTGTTGTAATCGTTAAAGCAGACTCAACCGCAGCACCGCCGCCAGATTGTTTAGGTGTGGAAACAGGCGCAGACGATGTATAGTTCGTGCGATATCCACCAGCACCGCCTCCGCCAGCACCATCTCTAGACGCACCCCCACCACCACCAGCGATGACTAGGTATTCAATCGGTACAGACACCGTGGGCCAGTTGTCGCCCATACGAGCATTCCTGACATCCATCATGCTCCAGATGCCAGATGCTCCGTTTAAACTAGGAAATTGTGGCATTTAGTTGATCTCCTCCCAAGATGTAGTCACAACGATCTTGTTCGCTGTTCCTACTACCGCACCAATCGACTTGTCTTCCAGGAGATAAAACGAGGTGTTCTTATCAAGGATCACCACAGAAGCATCTGCAGGCACTGTCACCGTGGATGCTATTTCCGTTCCAGTTCCGCCCAGATCATCCTGAGAAAAGATCTTGATCGTGATCTCGTAATTGTTTGACCCGTCCACATTCGCAGCAATGATCGAGTTGATCTTGTAGACCTTCCCAGATGCGGCAGCATTGTTAACCAAAGCAGTTGCAAATGGGTTTGCTGTAGATGAGATCAGCAGAGATGAGGTGTTACCGAGAATGCTAGTAACGTTTACGATGTTTGGGTTTGCCATTCTGTTAGCTCCTAATTATCCAAAGACTAGCGCAACGGCGATTGCCTTGCCTGTTGTGATTCCTGAACTTGCTGCACTTGTCCAAGTACTACCATTAGACGTTAAAACGTTACCATTAGAACCGGGTGCAACAAACTGCACCGCAGATGTGCCATTGCCGAGGATGACGTTGTTGGATGTAAGGGTTGCTGCGCCCGTGCCACCGTTGGCTACTGGGAGGGTGCCTGTCACGCCCGTGGAAAGGGGTAAGCCCGTGGCGTTAGTTAGAGTGCCGGAAGCTGGAGTTCCCAAGGCTGGTGTTACAAAAGTCGGTGATGTTGCAAGTGCTATACCACCAGAACCTGTGACGTTTTGACCTAAAGCAGTCGCTACGCCTGTACCAAAAGCGGTTATGCCTGTACCACCATTAGCGACAGGAACTACAGGACCAATCGGCCCAACCAAAGCGTAGTCTGTACCGTTGTATGCCACCGTTGCAGACTGATTGACTCCAATCGTTACCCCTGTACCTGCACCTGCGCGAACCTGAACCGTATGCGTGGCGTTGAGGTTTACAACGTGATACGTCCTGTTTGATGCCGGGGCAGTGATGACGATGTTTCCTGACGGGCCTGATGCTGGAACCAGAAGCGTTCTGTATTGAGCCGTAGTGCCTACAATATTAGTGCCTGCTGAGTCCCCTTCGGTGGTATCTAAAGTAACTGAAGAAGTAACGCTCAAAGCCCCAGCAATCGCAATATCGAGATACTGTGTCAGTGCATTATTAGTGATGTCACCCCAAGTTCCAGACTCCGTACCTGTAACTGGAAGAGGGAGATCTAAGAGGGTTGTACGATTAACTGTCATTTAAAGCTCCTTTATGCTGCAACCGGTAGCCAGTTAGGGTTTTGGCTATCCGGGATATTGGTCCAGCTGGGCGTCTGACTGTCGTCAATATTAACCCAATTAGGGTTCTTTATGGTAGGTTTAGATCCGACTAAAACCAGCTGTCCTGTAGGCGGTGTGATGACCCGTGACTGCGCAACACCTGGGATCTGGCCTACAAGACTTAACTGCGCAGTTCCTGGAATTCTTATCGCGCCTCTGATTACAACAACCGGAGCGCTTCCAACTATTACCGCCCCACCTGTAGGCGTGACAACCTTACCTTCAGTAACATCCGGGGCACTACCTACCGCATTTATCGCACCTGTCGGAACAAAGACCCCTGTATGTATAACAGGCGGTTGACCAACAAGGTTTAAGTCTTCTGTCCCAGGTATCCGAACCTGACCATCTATAAGCTCTGGTGCAACCCCTGCTAATGTGACCGTTCCTGTGGGGGGCGTTAATACCGCACTTTGTTCAATCTTTGGTGCAAACCCAGCAATAACCGCATCATTTGCCGCCGGGGTAATAAAGAAATCTGTACGTACTTCTGGAACCTGACCCGCTATGACAACAGCTGCCGTTCCGGGCGTTTTAACTTTTTCAACTACTACAACGACAGGCGCCGATCCAACTATTACTGCACCACCAGACGGAATAACATCCCTATTAAGGACAGGGGCTACACCTGCAAGCGAAACCGTACCTACACCTGGAACAACGGTGTTTTCAGACCCCCAGTCACCTATGCCCCAGGGGGATTCGCCCCAGCCAGCAGCCATGTTAGGTCAACGTAAAGACACCAGTTGCAGCAGGAAGAACAGTCAGCGTATTGGGCGATGACACCGTGAACTGAGCAGAGCTTAGCGCACAGAAGCACAAAAGCTTTGCTGCTGAACCACTTGCATCTTTATAGATCACTGCATACCTGACGTTATTTAGATTATTAGCAGTAGTTGATGCCGTTGTAAGTGCACTAGCCGTGAAGGTCAGGCCCACCGTGGAGTAGGTGAACTTCATCTGTTTAGCCGATGCACCAGTCGTCCATTGACCCGTAGCAGGAACCAATGCTTTTCCGCCTGAAACGTACCCGCCAGTTGCTGAAATTTGAGCGGCTAAAGAACCAAAAGTACTCAAAGCAAAGTTATTTACCGTAGCACTCGCCGAAGTTCTAAAAAGCGCCATCTTAAAGTTGCTCACTCCAAGTTCAATAGTGCCATTACCGATGTAACGCTTGCCCTTACTATAAAGTTGCCATGCTGTCGCAGCCATTTTAAATCTCCTCTATTGCAGCGCGGTCTGCGCCAGATTTCAAAATTTGACGGAGTAACCCGCCGTAGATTTCCAACTCCATTACATCGCCCATACAACCTACCAAGTCGATAAATTCACGAGCTTGGGAAACCATCCACGGATTACAGTAAAAAACTTCCCCACCTACACGCACAGGGACTATTCTTTGGTTATCATTCTCATTCTGCGCGTAGGCATGGTGTTGGCCTTCTTCCAGGCATGAGTCACACCCAAAGATATGAAACCGCTTGAATCCCAACATTCTAAACAAGGGGATAGCCCTTAACAAGACCGTCGATCCACCCGGCACTGGATAGCACTTGGGATAGACCTCTTGCAGTGCGTCTTGAATTTCTTCTGCACTGGTGTGCCAAATGTAGGTCTGATCCCTCACCTCTAAAAGCCTGCCAAACACCGCCGGGTCACATTGCGATGCAATAAAGTACTTGCAGTCAGGAATGACGTTCTCGACAAAGCGAAGGTTAAAAGGCCGTGCATCTAACATCACAAATGCAGAAGGCTTGATGTCATGATCTAAGCAGTACTGATAGGCGTTGTTCAGACAGACAAGCTTCACGCCCTGCTCGCGCAGGCGGCGGATCTCACCAATCTGACCCTTTAACGACGGCCCACCGCCAACGATCATCACCTCGACATCATTGGTTGGATAAGGCTGAACCTGCTGAAACCCCAGCCGGATGTTTTCCTTCACGTTTGCCAGCACCACATCCAGGCCAGCGTTTAGCTCGCCTTTCATCTCGATTTCTTCAGCGGCTACCCAGATTTCTTCCTTAGGAGGAATAGGCGCAATCACTACTGTAGGTGGGTCTGAGTGAAAGGAGGTGAACATTAAGAGATCCTTATCAACGCATCTGTTACGGTGGCTGCGGGGAAGGTCACTTGAAAACTCACTACTGAAGTTCTATCGGCACCAAAATCTAATACGCAGATCGCTGCCCCACCTACCTTATAAATCAGCGCACCACGGGCCGTGAAAGCAGCAGACACGGTGACGTTGGCAAAGGTGACAAAGGCTGTACCGCCCGAAGTCGATATGTTCCCGATACCTTTCGTCGGGGTAATAACAGGACCGCCTTCCGTGTATCCAGAGGCAACGACTTCCCCATCGGTGGTGTAGACAGCCGTTTCTGCATTTAGGGTCGCCGCATTAGTGTACAGAGCAAGCTTGTAGACATCTGCTGTGCCTGGGCCAAAATCAAAATCCCCGTCAAAGGAGCCAGAAAGAAAGGAATTGCAAACATAATTGCCTGTAAATGACACTTTAGTTCACCGTCATTCTGACCTGACCAGACCTGTAAGCGTCCCTGCGCTCCATGCCATCACCCATGCGCTTAGCCAGAATCATCGCCTCTTCGTACCGTTTAGCGTAGTTGGCAATAACATCTTGTTCAGCCTTCATAAATGCCGCAGCCTCAGACAACGCACCGTAGAGTAGGGTCATATCGAAGTTATCGCCCAGCCAAGTCGTGTTAGCAGTCGTAATGGACTCAGGGTAATAGAAGTAATGCAGCTCCATCGAATAGTTCAGGTTCGGTGTTGGCCCAAGGATAAACGTGTTGTCATCAAATATGGCGTAGTACTTAGGCGCCGCTTTGTATGTTGGACTTGGGAAAGCCGCTCTGATGTAGTTCACATCCTTGTTTAACAGATACTCGTACTCCCCAGTGGGCAGAATAACTGCCAGAGAATAGGGCGCCAAAAAGTCTACCGGCGTCCCAAGATACTTGTTATCTGCTGTCGTGTTGCCCGTCTGGTTCTTGCGAAAATTGGGAAACTGAACGCTATTAAAAATACGCTCTTCAGCCTGACGAATAAAGGTATCAACTTGTTGGTCAGACGTTAAACCACCACTGCCCACAGTCTGTGGGAAGTCATTCTCAGCATAAGCCCGAATAGTGGCGCGAAGCGTCGTTAAGTTCATCCCATCTTCCCGCTGATCTTACGGCCCTTAATAGCAGCACCATACCCACGCATCTCACCAACCCCATAGGGATTGATAGGCGGCTCAAACCGGTTGATGTTACCCACCGACATATTCATTTTCTTGACTATCTCAGGGCCGCTTTCTGTGGTCTGATATGTCTTCACAGTGGTAGGCGTGCCTTTCATCGTGTGCGGAGGCGCATAGATTTCAGCAGGGCCAATCTCTTTACCCTTAACTTTCATGCTGTACTTAGCCATTATCGTCCCCTTGAGGAAGACCGCTGGTTCATCACCTTAGCCATACCACGCCCGTACTTCTTCATGTCGAGGTTGGTCTTGCCCCCTTTTTTCAGGCCTTTATGAGCCTCACCAGCGGGTTTATTGGCATGCTCTTTAAGTGCTTGCATTGCTTTTTTGTCTGCCATGATTTACTCCTATGAAGTTGTTACGGTTACAGTGCCAAGCGTTACGCCCAGCGCCAGATTGTTCGGTGTAAGCCCGTCAGCGTTAGCTCTCGCACCGCCTACAGGAGCATAACCCCATTGGAAGATTCTACTACCACCAGACGGGTTTCCGTCTACGTTTACACCAGAAGTGATGTAGCTGTTTGAGTCAGGTCTGGGGTTACGTAAAGCCTGTGGGTCTGAAACCGGATACATTCCTAACTGTAACTGTGGGTGGTCTGGGTCCCAGCACTCACTGCAAACCAACAAGTTTACGTTTTTAGTTTTGACCGTTATTGTGGTTAATTCTTTTAGCGGAAAACGAAAGTTGCAGCGATCACACTGCGCAATCGCATTTTTACCGGAAGCAAATCTGTTACTCATGTCAGCCGCTGATATACATCCGACGTGGCACCAACCGATCCGGCGCTTTTTCACGATCTTCAGACGCAGCCAGTTCCCAAGCCTCGTCGTACATGACTTTTAAATCAGCCAACCGGTTGTACGCCTCTGGGACTTTGAGCGCCAAGTAATACGACAATCCTGCCACCAGACAGGGTAAAAACCGAAAAGGAATGTCTTGGGTGTTCACGCCACCGCCAGCATCTTGGATGCGCCGCATACGCCAGTAGACGAATTGGTAGGGCTGTGAGCCGTCTGGGGTGGGCCAGACGTTGATGTTGGGGGGTAAGATACCTGTAGCGGGGTTTGTGCCTGCTGGACGCCCTCCAGGGGGGTATTCCGCCCCTGTCTGCCGATTGATCCAGACCTGAATAGGTCGACCTTGCGAAAGTTTATTTGGGATTGTGGCGTAAGTAGAAACACTAATACGCGTGATTGTCAGGTCTGCCTGGGTTGAAATATCGCCTGCGCCGGTACGAATGACATGCTCTAAAAGGTCTACCGTATCTACGGGTAGCGCATACGTAGGCTCGCCTTGCGTTAAATTGAGCGACCCCTGCTCAATCGTCCACAGGTTGATGCCCCGGTTTGCCCAATCGGCAAACAACAAATTCAAACTGCGCCGTGCAGTCCTGTGCTCATAGCCTGTGCGTACCTCAATGCCAACTCTCTCGTATGCCTCTTCGACAATATCGTTAAGGTCAAGATTAAAGCTGGCTGAGCCGGAAGTAGTCACTTCTTAAACCCCTTTAAAGTCTGTGCTAACCGCGCTCTCTGACCCATCTTACCGGGCTTCTTAGCGGCAGCAGCTAGTTTGCCAGCGGGAATCTTCTCACCCTTTTTAACGCCAAGAGACTGACGCAGGGCACCGGGCTTCTTTATGGCCTTGGAAATCCAACCGCCCTTCTTTTTACCTATAACACCTCGGCCCATAAGCACATCTGCTTTTGTTACTTCGCCGTCTTTGTTTAAGTCTGGAAACGGTTTAGCCATTATCGAAATCCCTTTGTCTTTGCTGCGATTGATTTGGGTTGTTTAACGAATTGCTTTCCACTAGCTTTACCAGCTCTTTTAGCTCGCGTCGTCGCTGCATACTCTGCTGGAGATAGAGATTGGATCGCTTTCTCTGGTAAATAACGCTCGCCTGTAACGGAAGATTTCTTACCACTCTTGGTCCTCCATTTCTGCGCCCCCCAATCTTTAAGGCTTTGTTGTGGAGCTTTCACTTGTAGCCACCACCAGCAGCTTTGTACTTCTTGGCGACTAGCTGAGCCTTACGGGCCGACCATTGGCCTGCACCCGTGCCGTGTGTAGCGGCGGCTTTTACTTGGTTAAAGATCCTCTTGCGTAGCTCTGGCTTCGTGTAATTGCCAGATTGATTGACGCGAGACTGACCACCCTCTTTAAACATCGTAAAAGTATCGCCGTCTTTCCGCTTACCCTTTTTAGCCTTAGGCATCTTGGATTTGCGGATAGCACCCATCCCGCGCGAGGCAATCATTTAGCACGCTCCGCCGCTACGCATCATCTTGGCTTTACCACCACCAGCCAACATCCTACCCTTGGTTTTGCCTTTTACAGCAACCCCATCAGCACGCTTGGAAGCACTACCCATAGCAGGTTTACCAGTTTTTACTGCGCTCATCTTAGAAACACCCATTTTGGCTTTCACACCGCCGCCCATACCCATTTTAGCCATACCACCGCCAGCCATCATTTTTGATTTCATCACTTACTCCTTATACAAGTTGTTAAAAGTCACCTCGGGGTCCATGTACGAATCGTCCTGCTCTGCACAATGAATCCATTGGCTCGGTCTAAAATCAGGTGCTCCTTCTCCAGTGACCCAATAGGCCGGGCTGGTAACTCGCACTCGATTGTTAGGTAACGCCACTACATTTCCCGTCCATTTTCCTGCGTCAGTCAATATAAGTACATGACTTTGTTTGTGCTGAGATGGGTCTTCTGCAACATCACTCTCAGCATAGTCCACCGTGAACAGATAACGCCCTGTATGAAATTCATTGTTGATCTTGCATAACCAAGGAGAAGGTTGCGCTCTTTGGATCTTAACGATCCCGTGGTTGTACGAGCTACAGTCCCAAGGCTGCGCCAGGTGAGTCTCCATCCGCTCAGGCCACTCTTGAAGGGGTATATCACCCACAAGAGCAGTGATCGGCATCCTGGCCCACATAGCCCCGCCGTGGGGGTTTGGCTCACCTTCTGCTTCACACCCTGTGAAAATAATTTGGAACCCAAGGCACCGATCAGGAATAGTCGTGACTGCGACTGCCAGCCCGTGTATGTATTCCCCGTGGTAGTTTTGGTGTCCATTTGTAAACTCTTTCCTTACCCAGCATTTGAAGTACGGAATATTGCTGGTTAAGTACATTAGCAGATCTTCCCTCTTGTCTTACCTTTTTTGGCAATACCATCAGCTCTTTTCGATGCTGAGACCATACCGCCTTTAGCTTTCTTTACAGGTTTTCCTTTGGCGTCAACGGGCTTGTCTTTATCAGGGCCTGTTTTTGGAACGATGTTAATTGGCATTTTATTTACCCCTTTGAAATAAGTCGGTCAATTTTCTCTTCAAGGCGGTTAAACCTTGCGTCAATGTGTTCAGTAATGCGTTGAACTTCTTCTTTAGTGACGTGATCACGAGCTACCTCCACACGAGTGTCGTTAAGCCTTTGTTCAAGCTGTTCTAGTTTTTTAAATTTTTCTTGTGCCATATAGCTAACCAGCGCAAAAAATGCCGCTGCCAAAGTAAGAACTCCGTTCCAGAAAAAGTTAATCAGTTCCATTTAGCACTTCCACCTTTTTCTAGCCTGTCGAATGCGGCTGTTGGGATCTTTTGCGGCCTCGGGAAATTTCTTCATCTGGCCTAGTGAACGAGCACAGAAAGACTTACGCCTAGCAGCACGTTTGCCTGTAGGTTTATCTTCTGTGACAGCGGTTGAAAGTTTAGAGCCGGGATTAGCACGACGATAGGCAGCTACACCTTTCTCAGTCATACCGGCACCCTGCTTGGTCGGGCGAAAATTGCCCGACTTCACAGAAGTATTTATACCCATGCCCTTTGACTTAGCCATAGAAAATTGTGACAGAACCAATGTTTGTCACATCCGCATAGACGTTTGTTGTAAACAAAACACCTTGACCGGGCATC
>Ga0194134_10000464_pt1 | contig 61828 bp, 60 predicted proteins | sample TA2KigOff0mmetaG_FD_148602 | JGI IMG/M metagenome (GOLD analysis project Ga0194134, IMG submission 148602) | Freshwater microbial communities from Lake Tanganyika, Tanzania - TA2015056 Kigoma Offshore 0m | ecosystem: Environmental > Aquatic > Freshwater > Lake | place: Tanzania: Lake Tanganyika...
AAGCTCACCAGACTGACGAGGTGACAGTTTTGAATACTTCAAGCCTATTCAAATACCCTAGGATATAAATTTCCTAGGACAGCCCCATAAAAATTTCAGAGTTCGTCAATGAACCGATAGACAATTTATAATTAAATTGCAATTGATTAATATATCGGGGGGGGGTTAGCCAATGGGGGTGAAGCTGGTAATCAACAAGATCCAGCTAGAATATTTGAAGGAATCAATTTCAACGGGGGGGAGGAATGCCGAAGAGAGGACTCGAACCTCCACTCCCTTGCGAGAACTAGCTCCTGAGGCTAGCGCGTCTGCCAATTCCGCCACTTCGGCAATCATGCCACCATAGGGCATGGCGGCTCCGTTCGTCAAGGAACCCTGTCCTTGACGGCATCCGGGGATGTGGAGAGAGGCCCCGCGAACCTCGGATCACCCCAAACCAGCCTGAAATCCGGCCACCAAAGGAGATCAGCCGACGAATCCCGCGGCGGCAGCGACCAGGATGGCGGCTCCTCGTCGATCAGCGCCCCCAGGAAATTCGCCTTGGCCGACAATTCCCCATGAACCATGGCCCCGCGGCTTTGGAGTGCCGCCAATCGGCCGATCTCCCGGCGGAACATCCGGCACGGGGAAAAAGGATCGGTGCCCCGCACTCCGAACAACCACCACCCCGCCTGCCGCTCCAGCCAGCGGCACCAACCCGGCCATCCGGGAACCGGACCGATGTCGATGGCCAAAACAACGCGCGCGACAGCCCGAACCAACCCATGCAGCAACCGGGCCCCAAGGGAACGAGGCGATTCGGGACGGCAGGCCACCACCATGTGGGCCCGGTCGATCCTGGCGCCAAGGCCGCTGACCAAGTCGGCTCGCCTCCATGGCGCGCCGGCCGGCACCACGAGAACCACCGGTGCTTCAGCATGCTCCAAAGCCGCCGACAGCAGCACCCCCTCTCCCGGGGAATCCTGCCGATTCGAACCAGCATCTATTAGTTGGGATCCATCCGGCAGGCCTTCAACGAAATGGCCCCAGAAAACACGGTCGGCATCGGTTACTTCGCCGCCGGCCAAGGTCGGCAGCAGGATCACCGACATCGGACAGGCGCTTAACGGTTCGAGGGGGTTGATTCGGGGCATGAAGCCAACACCACGGGCGACGCCGGACGCATTCGTTCCAACCTCACCAAAACCAGGTCGGCGCGTTCCGGCAAGGACAATGTAAGCCCCGGATTCCGTTCCGCGAGCATCTTCCACGCGAATCCCGGTTCGATGAACAGGCCTTCGGCGAGCCTTTGCCTTGGCGTCACCACCCAGGCCGCGCCAGTGGAATCCGTTTCTGAGGCCAGTTCCGGCCAGCCGATCCTGGTACGGAGCGGGCGGTTCAGCCAATAGGCCAGTTCATGCTGCTCAAGCTGGAAAAACACCGGTGTTTCATCCCCGGGAACCTGGTCATTGATCGACCGGGCCATCGCTGCCAGATCGCGCTGGCGGTTGTCGAAGGGCAATGCCCATTCGATGTGGAAGCACCATCCGGCGGCCACCAGCGCCATGGCCGCGACCAGCCCTCCGCGTTCCCTTCTCCTCCACGCCAAGCCCAGCGACATTTGCCGGGCCTCCCACCAGCAGGCCACCACCCATGCCGCCGCCGGAAAAGCGGGAATCAGGTAATCCATGCGCTTGAAGCGGGCGGCGGTGAGCACACCGGTGATCGCCGCCAGCCAGATGATTCCATCAAGGGCATCTCGACGGGCGGGTGTGGCATCGCCTCGTTTCCGAACGGCCCAGACAAGCGCGGGAACCAACAGCAGGCTCCAAGGCAACGCCACAAAAGGCCCCTGGACGAGATAAAGCCACCAAGGGTGTTCCCGCAAACGGGTTCCTCCCATCCCGCGCCCCCATGTGTGGAGCCAAAAGAATTCCTCCGTGAATTTGCCATGGGTGCGGGCATCCGCCTCGAGGAACCAGGGCAGGCAGGCGACGGCCCCCGCCACGACAGGTAAAACCAGCCAGACCGCATGGCGGATGATTTCCGACAATGTCGCGCGGGCGCGAAAAACAGCCAGGCCAACCCCGACGGCAGCCAAGAGCACGGGAGCCAAAGGCCCCTTGGTCATGACGCCGATGGCGCAAGAGAGCGCGAGGCCGGCGGCGGCCGAATACCTGGCTAGGCCGGCCTCCCGGCGGATGACGACCTGGCAGCAGCATCCCGCCGTGATGGCGGCCGCGAGCAGCATGTCGGTGCGGGCGATTCGGGCCAGCCAGGTGAAGTGCATCATCGTGAGGAGCATCATTCCGGCGACGATTCCTCGCCGGGGATTTCCCGTCCAAACTCCCAAAAACACCAGGCATCCGGCGCACACAATCGCCGCGACGGCCGAAGGCAGCCTGATGGCCAATGGACCGGGATGATCCTCTCCCAGAAGGCGCGCGGTGCCGGCAATGAGCCAGTAGGAAAGGGGCGGTTTCTGGAGTTCGGGGGTGCCGTCGGGCAAAAGAGACGGCCCCCAACCCGGATTCCTCAGGTACCAGGAAGCGTTGAGGCCGGCGCGCGCTTCATGGCTGCTCCACAGGCCGCGCTCGGCGAGGCGATGAAATACCAGCAGGTAAACAGCCAGGGTGATCGCCGGCGCCGCGAGCAGGCGGACCATCGTGGCCCGATCAGGCAGCATGAAGCTCGCCACCCGGTTCGCTCAATCGTTGGAAGGCGGGACAATTCCTTAGCAACTCGGCTTCGGACCCGAACCCGGCGATATGGCCATGGTCGAGCACGAGGATCCGGCTGGCGATCTCGAGCGTGTGCATCCGGTGGGTGATCATGAAGGTCGTGCGCCCGCGGACGAATTCGGCCATGGCCCGGTGGATGAGGGCCTCGCTTTCCGCGTCGGTCTGGCTGGTGAACTCATCAAGCAGCAGGATGGCCGGATCGCGGAGGATGGCGCGGGCCAGGCAGATGCGCTGCTTCTGCCCGCCGGATAGCTTGCCGCCGCATTCCCCCGCGGTTGTGTCATATCCGTTGGGGAGGCGGGTGATGAAGTCGTGGGCGAACGCCTTGCGGGCCGCGCCTTCCACCTCCTCGCGGGTGGCGGAACGCGAACCATAGGCGATGTTGGCGTGGATCGTGTCGTCGAACAGGACCGTGTCCTGCGAGACAAGCCCGATGGCGTGCCTGAGGCTGCGGACATTGACCTGCCGGAGGTCGTGCCCGAGCACCATGACGGAACCGTGGACCGGGTCGCGGAACCTCGGCAGAAGCGAGAGCAAGGTCGACTTGCCGGATCCGTTGCCGCCGACGATCGCGATGGTCTCGCCATGGTCGACGCGGAAGGAAAGATGCGAGAGGATCGGCCTGCCCGGCTCGAACGAGAAGCAGACATCGCGGAACTCGATGAGGGGCGGCGCGGCCTGGCCCTTGACCGGCGGCGCGGAAAGCCTGCCGTCATCGTCGACGCGCAGGGCCGGTCCATCGGCGTTGGCCCTGATGCGGGGTTCGCGGTCGAGGCAGTCGAAGATCCGGTCGGCCGCGGCGCCACCGGCCTGGATCTTGGTGAACACGCTCGACAGCTTCCGCACCGGGTCGGCGATGGCCGCCAGCAGCACATAGAGCTGCAGCAGGGCCTCGGCGTCGAGGGGTTGCTCGCTGAACTTGAGCCCCATGAATGAGGTATGCCTTCGCAGCACGAGGTAAGACCCGGCAAGCAGGGCCATGGCGATCGCCGCGACCCCGAGCACCTCGATCGCCGGTCCCGTCAGGGCGTCGAGCCTCACCACGCGCATGGCGCGGTTGTAGTAGTCGCGGGTGGCCTCACGGAATCGGATGCGCTCCCTCGGCTCGGTCGTGTAGGCCTTCACGACCCGGATGCCGCCCAACACCTCCTGCAGGATCCGGTAAATATTCGAAACGCGTTCAAGCATTTTCTTGGTGGCCTGCTTCATCGTCCGGCCGATGCGTCCGAGGATGTAGCCGGCGACGGGCACCATCACCAAAAACAGGAGGGTGAGCTGCCAGGAGATCATGCAGGCGAAAATGACGCACGCCGCGGCCTTGAGCGGTTCGGACACGACGCGGCCGAAAAGGGTTTTCGTGCCGAGTCCCAGCGCCTCCATGTCGGTCGTGAAGCGCGACATGAGGTCGGCGGAGCCGCGGTCGCCGAACTGCTCGGCGTCCTGCTTGAGAACCTTGCGGAAAAACTCGTTGCGGAGATCAAACAACCCGAGGTTGATGACGCTGCCCACCAGCCAGTCCTGGCAGAACTCGAACGAGCACTTGAGCATGACGGCCACAAGCACCAGGCCGAGCAGCACGGCGAGGGTTCTGAACGGGTCGACGGGAAGCCAGTCATGCACGAACTTCCGCGCCAGCCGGGTGTGATAGAGCGACCTCCTGAGATTTTCCAATCGGCTTTCCTGCTTCACGAGGTCCCGAGTGGCGTCGCGTCGCATCTGCTCCGAGTAACGGTTCGACGGCAATTCCTCCACCTCGCGGGCCCGGCCCTGAAGCCTGTCGAGGTTCGACTCGACCTTTTCAATTTCCTTTTGCAGCGCGGCGATCTGCTGATCGACTTCCGCAAGAAGGCTGCTGTCGGCCCGAAGCAGCTTCAAGGTGGGATATATCGCGGTGAAGTTCAGGCCCCAAAGCGCCGCCGCCATCACCGCGCAGAGGAGCGAGAGAACCAACCTGCCGCGATAAGGCCAGGCAAAGCGGAGCGCCCGGAGAAAGTTTTTCATTTCGTGCCCGACTCCCCGGCGCAAACCTTTTCAACACCGGCTCATACCATGGTTTCTTCCGCGCGGGCAAGGGCGAGAAGACCTCCATGGTGTTCATGTGAACAGGTAAAAACCTCCAACCTTCAAGTTACCGCTTTGGAAAAGTTGCAATGAGCGGTCAGCGGCAAGGGATGAAAAGCCACACGCCCGGGAAAACAGAAACCCACAAGTAATTTCAGCATAACAACTTGCAACAAAACCAAGCCAATCCGCATTTTTCGCTTCGGTTTGGTATTTCAATTGCCTGTTACGCCACGCAAGGATCGAGAATCTCAAAGGAGGTGTCCCATGATCAGGCGAGGCCAAGTTTCCCAACAAGCCGCGGATGATTGCGGGTTTGACATGCCATGGGTGGGTTGCTCCGAATCCCACGCCAATCCCAACCCTTGGAACCTCATCTTGTGCGAGGACCTCGGAGAACTCCCGGTGATCGCCCACTGCTCGGCGTGCGGCGCCCTGCTTGGAACCGACTGCTGCGTGGGTGACGGTGAAAATGGTTCCGATTGGCAAGGCGGCAATTGACCTCGCCAAATCTTCATGCTGGCACAAGTTGTTTCCATTCCGGTTGTAACAATCAATTCAACCGGACAATGCCGGCCGGCCCATTCCTCCATCGCCCCATCCCCTCCACGCTTGCCCCGCTCGTCATAGCATGATGGAATGCAACAGTCCGCGCCTACGGCAGCGGTCGGCATGGCTATTTTCGCTTGGCGACATCCCAGGGGCTGGGGCATGGAAAAGTGGTTCTGCCTGAGCGCCATGACGGTTGCCGGCCTACTGCTCCTGATGTTCGTTCTCGACCTCGCCATCGGCTTCCCATTTGGAAAAGCCAATCTCACGGTCGATATCTGTGGTTTCCTTGCCAGCGGCCTTGTCGTTTACCTCGGGTTTGACGCCTTCAAGGACCTGAGCTGAAACCTGGCAAATCACGGTCATTTCAAGCCAAAAGCCACCTCAACGGCATCGGCGATGGACTGCGTATTCGCCGCCGAGGCCACCTGGGCCACGGGGAAACCGGCACCCGCTATGGCACCGGCGGTGACGCCACCCAGCGCGATGATTTTGGCTTCGCCATTCTGGAGGCGCCTGATGGCGGCTTCGCCGGCGTTCCGAATCGCGCCCTGAAAGGCTCGACCGCTGGTGGCCACCAAGGCGTCGAATTCACCGCTTGAGAATCTGGCGATCTCAGGCCCGCCTTGAAGATCATGGTCGATTTGCGAATAGGCGGCCACGCATCGGACCTTCGCGATCGGGTCCAACGCCTTTTCAAGATGATCCCGGCCCCGGTCGGCGCGAACCAGCAACACCCGCTTGCCCCGTGATAATTCCATGAGAGCGGCTTCAAGCCCCTCGGATCGCTCGGCTTCAGGCACTAGGTCGGCCCGAATCCCGTGGGTTTGCAGTTGCCGGGCGGTTTCCCTGCCGATCGCGGCGACCTTGGCATGACCGAAGACGCGGGCATCAAGGCCGCGCTCACCCAACCTCGCGAACCAGGCCTTGGCGCCGTTGGCGCTGGAGAAGACAACCCAATCCATTCCGCTAGCATCGTCGATCGCGCCGTCAAGCGCGGCCAGGTCGGGCGCCGGCCCAATGCCCAAAACCGGGATGTTGATGGCCGTGGCTCCGCGGGCCGCGAGGACGGCCAGCAGGGGCGCCTCCTGCCCTTGCGGACGCGTCGTGATCACCACGCGTCCGGAAAGGGGGCGATTCCCAAGGGGGGCGCGCGATGCCGTGCCGCGCGCCACCTCACCCACGATGGTGATCGCGGGCGCGGAGATTCCGCACCGCCCGATCTCGCCAATAACCGTTCCCAAGGTCGCCTCGAGTCGTTTCTCGTGGGCGAAGGAGGCGTTCGAGACTACCGCGACGGGCGTTTCGGCCGGTTTGCCGTGCCTGGTTAACTGGTCAACCACATGGCCAAGCCTGGCGACTCCCATGTAAAAAACCAGTGTTCCGGGAAATCGCGCCAGCAATCCCCAGTCGAGCATGCTGCCCGGCTTGTCGGGATTTTCATGGCCGGTGATGAACGCCACGGCGCTGGCGCTTCGCCTGTCGGTGAGTGTCACCAGCGAGGCCGCCGCGGCGGCAAGCGACGAGGTGACTCCGGGGATCACCTGGAACGGAATGCCAGCCTCCAGAAGCGGTTCCCATTCCTCGGCTGAACGGCCGAAAACCATGGCGTCGCCGCCCTTGAGGCGGACCACCGTTTGTCCGGCCCGGGCGGCCGCCAACATCCTCTCGACAATCGAAACGACACGGTCGGGGTGGCATCCCGGCAATTGCTCAACGCATTCCCATGTCGCCGACCCGGAATATTCAGGCAGGCAACGGGCGGCAAGCCGGTCGTAAAGCACCAGCTCGGCAGCGGCGATGACTTCAAATCCACGCCGGGTGATCAGCGCGGGATCGCCAGGCCCGGCACCGACAAAAAACACACGCCCGGTGGCTCCCTCGCTCACACCCCTACCACCTCGTCGCGGTCGGGAGCCTCGATGTCAAGGTCCTCCCGGCGCCTCCAGCCGATAAGAATCAGGCCCAGTTCGAACAGCAGGCCCATCGGCAACCAAAGCATGAGGAAGGTCAGGTCAACGGTCGGGGTGACCAAGGCGGCAGCCAACAGCATCGCGAACCAGACGATACCGCGCTGCTTGCGGATCGACTCGAGGTCAAGCACGCCCAACCTCTCGATGAGGATCATGACGAGGGGCGTTTGAAACGAGATCCCGAAAATCAGCGGCATGATGATGGCGAAGGAAAGCCACTCGTTGAGGCGGGGATCGGGCTTCAGGTCGAACCAGGCGTTGAAGCTCAACAGCGCCTTGATGGTCAAGGGCATCACGATGAACTGGCACAGGAGCGCGCCCCCCAGGAACAGCCCGATGGCGAAGGGCAGCGAACCATAAACATACTGCTTTTCGTGAGGGTAAAGGCCGGACGCCACGAACCCCCATATTTCCCAGAAGATCAGCGGGCTGGCGAAAATGATTCCGGCGACAAGGCACACCTTGATGTAAACGATCGCGGGTTCCTGGATGCTGAGGGTGCTCAGCTGGTCATCCCCGTTAAGGTGGCTCAAGGGGCGATTGATCTCAATTCCCATCACCGCCGGGCTGCTGATCGAAACCGGCAGGGTGATGGTTTCGGAAGGTGAGACGGCGCGAACCCCGGGGGCCGGCTCCGCCGCGTCGTCCTTCCACGCGTATTCGGATGCCGGCCTGCCGGCGAGCGCGTCCTCAAGCGCCGCCTTGGGCACCAGCAGGTCGATGAAGTTGGTCCTTGTATTGAGCCGGGCCAGTTCGCCCCGATTGGCCTCGAGGTCCTTGCGCGCGCGATCCACCCGTTCGGCGCGGTAGATCGCGAGTTCCTTGGTGATGGGGTTGGTGATCATGGCCAACAGGCTGCCACCGAAGCAGAAGGCGACGACCATGCCGCAGAGCAGCCAACCGATGGCGCGCAACAAGTGGGTGCGCAACTCGTCGAGGTGGTCGCCAAAGGACATTCGCGTGTGCGCGAAGTAGTCGTCGGGGTCGCCGAAACGGTCGTAAGGGGAAGCCATTCGAGTCAGCCGTGATGGAACTCTTGGTTCGTTGAGGATATCAGGCGCTGGCCTTTCGCTCAACCAATCGGAATCCGCGCGATGGGGTGGATTCATCTTTATTTCCAGAGCGGGCCATGGCATGGCGGGGGGGGCAGGCCGTATGTTGGAGGAAATCCGGTGACGCGAGGATTCGCGGTTGGGATTGCCGGGGTGGCCTTGCTGGCCGGTTGCGATGTGGCGGGCCCGTGGAAACACCGCGGAAACCCGATGCGCGTCGACCAGCCCGGCCTGTCGTTGTCGGAGCAACAGCAGCGCTCCCTCGACAGGCTGGCGATACCGCAGGCTCCCGGTCCCACCACGGAATTCGAGCGTCCCGGAGTGCACGGCCGCTAGGGCATTCCCGGCGCGGCGGCCGTGCCGCTCGGGAGACCGCACCATGAGACGCACCATTTGGGCACTGGCGCTAATATTGGCCGGCTGCCAGTCGATGCAGGAAAGCCAAAGCCTCGTTCCGCTTCCGGAAAACGCCCCGGCGCAACCCTACAGCGAATTGGTCACAAGGGCCCGCTCGCAGGCCTTGGCCGCCACGGAATCGTTCTACCTCAACAAATGGCAGGACCTCGAGGAAGTCTCGAGGGTGCTGTCGCAAACCGCTCGCTTCATGGACCGGGCCACCGGCGTGCCCGTCGCCCGCCAGCAGCAGATTTCCGCCACCGCCGCGGAAATCGCCCAGGAATGCTCCAAGCTGGCCACGCTGGCCAAGTCGAAGGACGAGGCGGCCACCCAACAATGCCTGCAGCGCATCCAGATCAAGGTTCGTGAACTGCACGAGAAACCCTGAATCCGGAAGCGACCTTTTTGTGGTTTGGGAGAATCAGGAACTGCCCATGGCGGTAATCCAAACAGCGGTTGTGGGAGGCGGACCGCGCGGGTTGGCATGCGATCCCATCCGCCCGGTCGGCCGCCACGCGCCCGTAACGCGCAGCCAACTTCCCGTGTTTCCGTTGGCGGAACAAAGCGAATCACATGCTTGGGTTTCGGCCTAACCAAACAGCTCGCATAGCCTGACATGGTCTTCAATCGCCAAGGTTTCGGCCCTGCGGTTGCCATCGATGCCCGCGGCCGCTAGCCGGGCGTCGATCTCAGGCTTTCCCAATTCCTGCCCGGGAAGGCTGTGGAGGCCGCCGCGCAGGTTCTTGCGCCGATGGCAGTAAAGATCCCTGAGGAAGTTGCGCCACCGTTCCATGGCGGGCGGCCCTTCCGGCCTTGCCAGTCGGCCTTCCAGCGTTGCCCGGGCCTGGGGGTCGGATTCAAGCCTGACGATCGCGGAGTCAACCTTGGGCGCCGGAAAGAACGCCCGGGGAGGAATTTTCCTGATAATCGAAACCTTGGCGACGCTTTGCGCCAGCACCGATAGGGAACCGAAGGCGTCTTCCCCCGGCTTGGCCGCGAGGCGTTCGGCGATCTCCCACTGCACCATGCCCACTTGCAAGGCGGGCACGGGGCCCGAAACCAGAAGGTTGGCCATCACGGGAACGGCGACCGCGTAAGGCAGATTCGCGACCAACTTCAGGCGCGAGGCACCGGCGGCCCTGGAGGCCTCCAGCCATGCCTCGATGACCTCCTTGTTGAGTTCATTCTTGGTCCGAAGGATATCCGCCAGGAGAAGCCTGACACGGTCTCCCTGGCCAGGGACGGTGCGCCGGGACAAGGCATGCAAACCCGGGTCGATTTCCGCGCTGACGACGGCCCCAGCGAATTCAACCAATCGGCCCGTGAGCCCGCCGGTGCCCGTGCCTACCTCCAGCACGGCGTCGTCGCGCGTCAGTTCGGCCGACCGCACGACGATGTCCATCAGGTTGAGGTCGATCAGGAAATTCTGCCCGAGCTTGCTCTTGGCCTCCAGGCCGTTGGCCCGCAGCATCGAAAGGACATGGTTCAGGGTTTGCCGGGGAGCAGGCCCGCCTGGCGAAGATGTGCCGGAATCAGTTGGTCGATCGCCTTCCATGCGTATCGAGCCAGAATATCAGTTTCCAGGTTCACCGAATCCCCGATTTTCAGCAGGCCGAGTGTCGTGACGGCGAGGGTGTGCGGAATAAGCATCACCGTGAAGGTGCCGGCGCCAACCTCGACGATCGTGAGGCTGACACCGTCGACGGTGATGGAACCCTGGGGCAGCATCATGGAAAGAAGGCTCTCGGGAGCTGAAAAACGCACCATTTCCCATTCGCCAGCGGGTTCCCTCGCGAGAACGGCGCCAAGGCCGTCCACATGTCCCTGCACCCAATGCCCTCCAAGTTCGGCTCCCATGCGCAATGGCCTTTCAAGGTTCACCCTTGAACCGGCGCGGACCGATCCCAGGTTGGTGCGCTTGATCGTCTCGGGCCCCACCTGGAACAAGAGACGGCACCCGTCGATCCCCACAACTGTCAGGCAGGCCCCATTCACCGCGACGCTGCCACCCATGGAGATGCCCGCGGCCAGGGGCCCGGCATCCACAACGATGGAGGTTCCCGCCTCCCCGGGTTCAGCGGTGACAACAGTGCCCGGATGTTCCACCAATCCCGTGAACATGATCTTCCCCAGAGCTATCCGTGAGAGGCCTCAACGGGCCCCCGCCGCAGGCACACTTTCGCGCATCGATAGGAGTCCGGCGGCCGGACGCTATCGATCATGGTCAGGCTGACTGGGTCAACTTGGCCAGGCATTCAGGTGATAAAATCGACTTGAGGCGACTGATGGCCGAACTCCAATAACGACGCACGGTGCGCTCATCCACGCCCAGGATCCCGGCGATTTGGTCCTGTTTCATCCCGTGATAGTAAACCAGCGAGAAAACCTCCCGTTCCTGTACGGTTAGCTCGCCAATTTTCTCATGAAACTCGGCCCAATGCTCCAGTTCCTGATGGCTGCCCGACCCGTCACTCACCAGCGGGGCCAAATCTCCGTCGCTGTCGGCGCCGGACAGAAGGGGAACCTCATGGCGACCCTGGCCGAGCGGCCCGAAGTTCTTGCGCGTCAAGTCGATGAGTTCGCGGCGCAGGTGAACGGTGGCAAGCCTGAAAAACTCACGCGTGGCCACCGGGGTGATCGTCTCGAGGGATCGCAAGAGCCGCATGGCGGCGCCTTGCAGGATATCCTCGGCCTCGGTCATGGCCATCAGGCGGGGGAAGTCGCGCAGCATCCGGCGGGACAGGCGCATCAGGCGGGATTCGACGGCCTTGTAAAGTTCGTCTCGTACCGTTGGGTCTTCCCGCATGCCCTCGATGTAGGCATGCATTTGTCGCGTGTTGAATTCCCCCGAATTCCCGGGGGCTGATTCAGACATGTCAGGCTCCGCGCGCATGGATCATGATGACATTTTAATGCTGATTGGGTCGGGTTCAATGCGCTTGCCTTGGCGCATGAAAAGCGAGTATCGGCCAACGCATTTGAGTTAACCAAAGCCGCGAAGCCTTCGCGTACACCCCGGGGGCCCCCGTTGACCGACAAAAGCAGCCAAATGGCGCAAGTTCGTTGGACACCAATCCTGGTCCTGGCATTGGCGACGGCGTCCCATTCGCCGCTCGAAGGCCAGGAAGTGGCGCCAATGGAACAGCCATCGGCAACGCTTCCGGCTGAAAACCAACAGTTCGCCGGGGAAATCGCGAAATCCGCCATGGGCGCGAAGACCATTGAAACGACACCAATGGATGCCGAGCCGGATGCGTTGACTGACGGGAGGAAACCCCTCCGATACCTGATGGGTCGTTGGCGTGAACTGAACCCCGAACCGGAAGTTCCCGGCACCGGTCCGGCGACCTTCGGAGTGGCGGGAATCAGGGTTTTCGCCGACGGCAACAGGATGGCACCCAACGGCTACGAGTTCAGCCCGATCGGCGATTTGACATTGAACTTCAATCTCTGGCTTCTTCGGAAACATCATCTTTATTTGTTTGCCGACACTGATTTCTGGATGCAGAAAGCCGCTCCCGGCATCACCAATAGTCGGCAGGGATCTTTCGACTTCAGCAAGAGGGAATTCGACTACACGCTGGGATTGGCCTGGAATTACTGGGGAGCCCAGGAATTGAGGCTTTCAGCCTATTCCCTCAACAACCTCAATCGTGGCAAATACCGCAACAAACCTTGGGGATTCGCCGACGGCACCGTCATTGAGAACCGCTGGTACCTTGGCGACGAATATTCCCTGCTGGGCACCGAGGATTACGACATCGCGCGAGCCAACTTCCTGGCGGCCGGCTACATGCCGACCAAGGAACTTGTCGACAACCTGGGGGAAAGGTTCAAGCCCGGGCCGTTTATCAGGGCCTACCTGACCGGGAACATCTTTTCATCAAGGCATTATGTCTACGCCGACACGCAGCTCATCGGAAACCGGTCATTCGAACTTAGTTTGTTGCAGGAAGATTGCGGCTTGGCCTTTCGGCCATTCAAGCAAGCACCACGGGCGGAATTCCGGTTCGGAGTGCTTGTGGTGGCCGATACCCAGAATTCCGTCACCGACACTTCCTGGTATGGGCAATTCCGAATCGTGTATTGAGAGATGGCGACGGCTGGCGCGAAAGTCACCTGACCTTGCCGGCGGCACCTTTTTCCGATTCCCAAAGCAGCTTGCTCCCTTCGAAAACCGCGGCATATTCCTTGCCGTTCACGGAAACTGATTTCGAGGCGACCTTTCCGGTCGTCTTGCCGGACCAGACTTTTCTTCCATTGAACTGAACCGTGGAAAAACCGTTTTCGGTCATCACGGAAAGATCGGCAGCCAAGGAAATCACGGGACAAAGGGCCAAGGCCAGCAGGGCCAATGATTGACGAAACATTTCCAATTCCTCGAATATCATTTTCGACCCTGAAGTCAACTGGTGCATAATGCCCGCGCCCGACTGCAAAAACAAGCCCCCCAAAAAGCGTTACGGCTTGCTTCCCAAACAAAATCTGGGGCAGACTCATCCCCAAGTCAGGTGGGCCCAGGGGTGTTTCCATGTTCTCGACGACCGGTTGGATGCTCGTGGCCACGGGTTTCACCGGAGCCTTGACACTCCGTTTCGCATTGGGAATCGCGGCGAAAAAACTCGGCCTTGGCGCGGGAACAACGGTGCATCTGGCCCCTCCCGGCGGAGTCTCATCCGTTCTTTGCGGACTGATTTCCAAGGCCAGGCGCGAAGTCCTGATGGTTCTTCCCGCCCCCCGTTCCAAGCCGCTGGTCGAGGCGTTGATCAGCGCCAGCAAGCGGGGCGCCCTTGTCGAGTTGCTGATCGACCCGGCGGCCCCGAAGGTCTGCCCCGGCGAATGCGAAATGCTCAGGCAGGCGGGTGCGGCGCTCTACTTCGATCCCGAACGCGCTCCCGTGGTGGGAACACATCTCCTGGTTGATCACAATGTGCTGGCCGTGGGGGCGGCGCGCTCAGGCGCCCAGGGAGACCCCGACGGCATCGACAACATGACCGTCTTGAGCGGTCAGGCTGAGCAAGCCAACCAGTTCCGGGATTTCTTCACCGTTCACAAGGGACACGCCCAGAACCTTTTCGCATCGCCAGCGGCCACCCAGCAGACACCGCAAACCCAGCCGCAGCAATCAGTTCCGCAACCAGTCGCCATCCCGCAACCCCAACCCGCGCCCGCGATCGCCCAGAGCGCCCCAACCCAGCCGATGATCAACCCCAACGATCCGCGCTCACTGCTCGAGGCCGCCAGGGAAGCCGCCGCCCGCGGGGATCAAAATCGCGCAGCGGCCTATCTGGAAGCGGCCAAGAACGCCGACAGGAAGCTTCAGGAGGCCGCCGCGGCCCAGGCCAACGCGGGATTCAGGGTTTCGGCCTGACCCCCCCTCACAGACTCACATACGGCGGCGGCACGAAACCGCTTTCACGGTTCGTGGTGTTTCGTGATGGCTCATTCGTCCGGTATGTTAAGGAGGATGATGCGCCGGAGAAACCCGAATGAGCCTTGCGACCGATGAGGAAAACCTGAACCAGGCGCTCAAGGATTCCGCCTTCAAGCAAAATCTCAGGCAGTTCCTTTCCACCGATAATCACACCAACCTGGCATACCTCGCCCGAACCTGGCTGTACCTCGCCATGGTCATCGCGGGCGCCGTCGCTTTCATCGAATTCAGGCCCTCGATGGGGCTTCATTGGGCCTGGAACATTCCGGTCGTGATGCTGACGGTCGTCATGGTGGGCGCGGGACAGCACCAACTCAGCGGTTTGGCGCATGAGGGATCGCACTTTATCCTATTGAAAAACCGGGTTTTAAATGAACTCATCTCCGACATCTTCTGCCTGTTTCCGCTTTACAGTTCCACCCACCTCTACAGGCTCCAGCACCTGGCCCACCACCAGTTCGTGAACGATCCCCAAAGGGATCCCGATGTGTTCCAACTCAAGGCCAGCGGTCACTGGCTCAGTTTTCCCGTCTCCCGGGAACGCTTTGTCCGCTTCCTTCTCGCCCAGGCTTGGTTGCCCAATGTGATCCGCTTCCTGCTGGTCCGAGCGCAATTCAATGCCACGGGGTCAGGCGATAGTCCTTATTACGATCCTGAAAAACGCCCCTCCCTTCTGGCCGTGAGGATTGGAATGCTTCTCGTGTTCCCCTCGATTGGCTGCATCCTCGCCGCTTCGGTCTGGCAGATTCCCTGGTTGGTGCTGGCGTCACCCGCGGCCATCGCCCTGGCCTGGATGATCTTCCTCCCGCTGCCTGGCCAATTCTTCGCCGGTTCCCGCCTTCATCCGCCCGTCAGCCCCAAGGTGACGACAGGCCTCCGGGTTTCCGTGATTTGCCTGGTGTGGGGAGTGCTGGGAGGCGTCTCGGTGGCAACGGGTAACCCGTGGGTACCCTTTTATTATCTCCTGCTTTGGGTGCTCCCCCTGTTCACATCCTTCAGTTTCTTCATGATCCTCAGGCAGGTCGTGCAGCATGGAAACGGCGGAATCGGATGGATCAGCAACACCCGGGTGTTTGAACTGAATCCGCTGTTGAGGTTCGCCATTTTTCCAATGGGGCAGGACTATCACCTGCCTCACCACCTGTTCGCCTCGGTTCCCCACTACAGGCTCAGAAGCCTTCACTCGTTCCTGATGAACTATCCCGAATACCGCCGGCACGCCGTCGAGGTGCATGGCTACTTCGGGTCTCCGGAGACTCCCAAGGTTCACCCGACTGTTGTCGATGTGCTGGGCCCGGAATGGGAACCGGGATGGCAGAAGCGGTTCATTGACGACAGTGTCCTTGACGGCGTCGACCTTGATGACAGGGAGAAAATCCTGGCGGAAAGCGACCGTTTGAGGCTGGCTTCAACCGCACAGCCTCAGGAAAGCTCCACCGACCAGTAGGCGTTGTCGAGGAATGACGACCAGGATTGGTACTTCTGGTTGGTCATTTTCTGTCTCAAGAGCGGGCTTCGCCGAGGCTTCTCAGGCTTTCGGATCAGGGCCATGGAAGCCTGCCTCGGGGTTCTCCCGCCCTTTTTCACATTGCAGGAAACGCAGGCGCAGACGATGTTTTCCCACGTGCTGGCACCGCCCTGGCTGCGCGGCACCACATGGTCGAGGCTCAATTCTCCGGTGGGGAACCGCTTGCCGCAGTATTGGCAAAGGTTGTTGTCCCGGGCGAAGATGTTGCGCCGGTTGAACTTCACGACCTGGCGGGGCAATCGCTCGTAATGAAGCAGGCGGATCACGCGGGGAACCTGGATCTCCGAGGAAACCGTTCTGATCCAGTCATCCTGCTCCCTCCTGAAATGGCGGGCCTTGTATTCGGATAGTTCTCGCCACGACTTGAAGTCGTAGGACACGAACTGTCCGTCTTCCTCCTCCTGGCTCACGACCTCGGCGGCATCCTTGGTGAGCAGGGTGAAGGCGCGCCTCACGGAAATCACATGAACGGCCATGAACATCCGGTTCAGGACCAGCACGCTGCCGTCTAGGGAACTGGAACCCGTGGACATGGAGGATCCTCGCTCGACCCGGTTTCAAACAAACCGCCACGGGGGTGCATCCAGCACCCCGGTCGATCGGGATGGCCAATGGGCCGCAACGGGGCCGCAACGACCGGTTGTCTGGGGCCAGTGGACTGTCCCGACCGATCTTATTGATTATTCTATTGAAAGACCGGCTCGCCCCGCAACTGTCCCGTTCTTTCAGGTTGATGAAGGTTTGGTAAATGTCCGCTCCACGCCAGACTGTTCCCGCAGGCGCGCCTGATATCTGGTTCGGCGTTGCCGCCACTCCCCGCCAGTTGGAGGAGCGCCTCGCGGGCCATCTGGTCGACCGCAAGTTGCTTGAGCCCGAGGACTTGCCATTGGCACTGGGCCAAAAGGGGGAACCCGCGGGCCCCGAGCCTTTCCTGGCCCGATGCGTTTCCAACCGCGTGCTCACCAACGGGCAATCCAAGCGGATCAAGGGGGAAATGGCGGACTGGCTTCGAACCCCGGTTCCCGGCTTCCGACTGGAAAAGCAGCTTGGCAAAGGCAGCACATCGATTGTCTTTCACGCGAACCAGGTTTCCCTCAACAGGATGGTGGCGCTCAAGGTCCTGGATGACGCGGCCTCCGCCCGGCCGGACGCGGTCAAGTCGTTTGTCGACTCGAACCGGCGCGCCGCCGCCCTGGCGCATCCAACGCTCGTGGCCATCCATGATGCCGGACTATCGTGCGGGCATCCTTGGTGCGCCATGGAAGCCGTCTTGGTGCCGACCGCCGAGCAGTTGCTGGCCAAGCGCGGGCCGCTCGACCCGGCGCTTTTGAGGCGGGTCGCGAGGCAGGCGATGGAATGCCTGGCCTATTTCGATTCCAAGGGAGTGGTTCACCGCGACATCAAGCCGGGCAACATGTTCATCGACGGGCAGGGCAACCTCAAGGTGAGCGACCTGGGCCTGGCGTTGTGGGCGGCGGACGCCCGCGAGCAGCAGGCGATGGAACGGGGGCTTGCCGTGGGCACGCCCCACTACATGGCTCCCGAACAGGTCATGGGCAAGGCGGAGATCGACGGCAGGGCCGACCTTTACGCCCTGGGTTGTTCCATTTTTCACCTGGCCACCGGTTCGGTCCCCTTCAAGGGAACCACTCCCGCCGAGGTCCAGGACCAGCACCTTGACGCGCCCGTTCCCGATCCGCGGGCGCTGCGCCCCGACCTTCCCGATGACATGGCGGATCTGGCCACCCGGCTCATGAGCAAGGACCCGGCGCGCCGCGGCGGACGCAAGGCCTAGGAATCGACCCGCTTTCAGAGCGACCAATCAACCGGTGGAAGCCCCCGGGATTGCAGGAACCCGTTCACGCGGGAAAAAGGACGGCTGCCCAGGAATCCCCGGCGCGCCGAAAGCGGCGAGGGATGGGCCGTGACCACCGCGAGATGCCTGACCGGGTCAAGATCGGCGGTCCGGCGGGCCGCCTCGGCGCCCCAAAGGAGGAAGGCCCGCGGCCCCGGCTGGGCCGCCACATGCCGAAACGCCTCACCCGTGATTTCCTCCCAACCCAATCCCTTGTGCGACATCGGTTCGCCCGGCTCGACTGTCAGCAGGGCGTTGAGCAGCAGCACGCCCCGTGAAGCCCATGGAGCGAGGGAACCGTGGCCCGGGGCCTGGACACCTGTGTCGGCCGCCAGTTCCTTGAGGATGTTGCGGAGGGAGGGCGGCGGCTTCATGGGCCTTGGCACCGAAAAACAGAGGCCCTCCGCCTGATTGGGACCGTGGTAGGGATCCTGGCCGAGGATCACCACTCGGACATCCTTCGGACCGACGGCCTCAAGGGCGCGAAAAACCATGGGCTCGGGTGGGAGAAAACCGCCGGGATTCCGCAGCGATGCCAACCGGCATTCCAGGCGCTCCCATGCCGGCATCAGGCGGTCCGCCAGCAGGGCATGCTTCCACGCCTCGGGCACCCTGTCCCTGAGCCATCCCCGGCTCATGGCTTTGGCTTGAGGTCGCTTCCGGATCGTCCGGGCGAAGCCAGCGGCGCTGGCTCCCCGGCGGGCCTGTCGAGGATCTCCGCGCCTTGGGGGGGCGCCGCGCGCCAGGTCCAGGCCGGTTCCAGCACTCCGGACAGGTCGAACTTGTTATCGCTGACAATGTCGAGCGGATAGGTGACCGTTCCCTTGACCACCGCCGGGTCGAAAATCCCGAGCATCGTGGCGCCCGTGACGACGATCTCGGCGCAAAGCCAACGCCTTCGGTCCATGTATGTGGTCGCCAGGTACTGTTCCTTCATGCCGCCCCGGTGCCTGAACGGGGTTCCCTGCAGCAGCAATCGCCAGACGGCGTATTTCTTCCCCACCTGCCTGTACGCGAAGTCAGTCAGTTCCTGGTCCTTTTCCGGAGTGACGGGAACCTTGTTGCGGCGCACCTGGATCACGCCCTTGAAGTCGCTCAAGCGGGAACCCAGTTCCAAGATGTAGACATGAAGGGTGTCGTCGGGACCCGACTCCAAAGCGGCCAGGGATCCGTTGCGACGCTTCATGACGATACCGGCGTGAAAGGGTGGGCCGGTGCCGGCCAACGAATACAGCCTTTCCCAAAATGGGCTCAAGTCATCGAAGAACAGGATGTCGCCGACGATCGGCTCATAGGGCTTGGCAATCACCCGTCGATTATCGTTCTCGTCGGATTCGGACCTGACCAGCCATCCGTAAGGTGCGTTTTGGGCCGCCGCCTGGCATGGCGCGGAAAACGCCACCAGCAGGGCCAAAGCCATCGCTTCCATGCGTCCATCCCCCGGGCGCGGGCTCCCGCCCGACGGCCATGCATGGAATCGTCGCGTTGGGGCTGGTTTCGGAAGCCCACGGACGGCCTTGGCGCCAGCCCGCGCAAACGGTTGCCGTCGCAGGCCTTACAATCCGCGAAACCGGGATCGGAGAAACCGGTCGCCAACGACGCCCCCGGTCGCCTCATCGAACGCGAAAAGCGGCCTGACAAACCGGGGCAAATAACGGCGACGGACCCGCTTTTCCAGGCAGTAAACGGCAATGTCGGCACACAAATCCAACGGCCAGAGCCGGAACGGAATGGGGGGAGGCGGCTCAATGATCGCCCCGCTGCCATCCAGCACCTTCGACCTGAGCGGGGAATCAAAAAAACCCGGGCTGAACACGCCGACATGAACCCCGTCTCCGGCGACTTCAAGCCTGAGGCTTTCGCAAAGCCCGACCAAGGCGCGCTTGGCGGCTCCATAAACCCCGTACCCGGGCACCCCCCGGTGCCCGGCGAGGCTGGAAACCGCCAGCAGGGCGCCCCCGCGAGCCTTCAACGCCGGCAAGGCCGCCTGGATCGAATGAAAAACCGTCCAAAAATTGGCGCGCATGACCATTTCGGCCACCGCGGGAGAGGTTTGGGCCACCGGCGCCCGCAACGAGGTTCCCGCGCAGCAAACCAGAGCATCCAGTCCCCCGGCGACTTCGATGACCCTCGACACGGCACGGGCGCAATCCGCCGGTTCCGCCGCGTCTCCCCGGCAGGCGACAAGCCTGGATTCGTTCCCCCCCAGGGCCCCGATGGCCGAATTGAGCCGGTCATTGTCGCGGGCCATCAGGCCGACCACATAACCCCTGCCGGCCAGGCGACGGGCCACCTCAAGGCCCAAACCCGACGACCCGCCTGTCACCAACACCGCCCTCGCCGGGCCGGACATCATGGCGCTAGCTCCCCGCTTGGTGCGATTCGTTGGCAATTCCACCGCATTCTGCTAACTTATGGGTTCGTTTCCGTCGGGGCTTCGGCGGATCAGTCCTTAGAGGTCGTCATGAAAGAAATCACCATCGGTTCCAGCAAGGAACAGGTTTACGAGCGATCCGACTATCCCGCCGACAAGATTCGCTCCATCCTCGGCAAGGAAACCATCGCCGTGCTTGGCTACGGGGTCCAGGGCCGCGGCCAGTCACTCAACATGCGCGACAACGGCCTCAAGGTGATCATCGGCCTTCGCGACAAGGGCCGCTCGTGGGACCTGGCCCAGCAGGATGGCTGGAAACCCGGTGAAACCCTCTTCTCCATCGAGGATGCCGCCGCCAAGGGTACCGTCGTGCAGTACCTTCTTTCCGACGCCGGACAAAAGGAAAACTGGCCCCGCATCAAGCCCCACCTCACCGCCGGCAAGGCCCTTTACTTCTCCCACGGGTTCAGCGTGGTCTACGCCGACCAAACCGGGGTTGTTCCGGGCAAGGACATCGATGTGATCCTTGTGGCGCCCAAGGGCTCGGGAACCTCGGTTCGCCGCCTCTTCCTCGAGGGCAAGGGCATCAACTCGAGCTTCGCCGTGCATCAGGATGCCACCGGCCGCGCCTATGAGCGCGCCCGGGCGCTCGGCTTTGCCGTGGGTTCGGGCTACTTGTTCGAAACCACCTTCCAGAAGGAAGTTTACAGCGACCTTACGGGCGAACGGGGCGTGCTGATGGGAGCCATCTACGGCATGTGGCTGGCCCAGTACGAAACCCTCAGGGCCCACGGGCACAGCCCGTCCGAAGCGTTCAATGAAACGGTCGAGGAAGCGACCCAGAGCCTTTACCCCCTGATTGCCGAGAACGGCATGGACTGGATGTACGCCAACTGCTCGACCACGGCGCAGCGCGGCGCCCTCGACTGGGCTCCCAAGTTCCGTGAGGCCACGCGGCCTGTGTTTGAGGCGCTTTACGCCAGCGTGACCCGCGGCGATGAGACCCGCCGGGTGCTCGATGTGAACAGCAGGCCCGATTACCGCGAACTGCTTGAAAAGGAACTCAAGGAGATCCACGAAAGCGAAATGTGGCGCGCCGGCGCCGCGGTTCGCTCGCTCCGGCCCGAACGGCAGGCCCGCTGATCCCGCGGGGCGGCAAAAAATATCAGGGGGCCGCCGGTTTTCCGGCGGCCCCCTGATATTTCGCAAGGCTCTTCAAGAACCGAGCGACCAACCGCGGATCGATCCGTCGGCCCCGGATGTCCAGGCGAACTTCTCGTCCTTGCTGGCGGTGACTCCGAGGACGGCGCCCTGGTGCCCCGGGCATTCCTTTTTCATTGAAAAGTCCAGAAGCGAGAACACGCGAAGAACGCCATCCTGGCAACCCGCCAAAACAAGCCTTGATTGTGGCAGCACCGTCAGGGATCGCACGACGGCGCGCCCGCCGGACACATTATGCAATTGCCCCGCGGATTCCCGGACCTGCAGTCCGCTGCCACCCGCGATGATGCGCTTGGCCGTGGCATCGTAGGCCAGGGCCAGAACAGGCCCCACCTTGAACGCCACCCCGCCCTTGGCTAATCGCTCGACGGAATCCCACTGCCTCACGGCGCCATCGTCGCCCGCGGAGAGCAGGACCCTGCCGCTGCCGATGAACTGGAGCCGGTTCACCTTGCCGGCATGCCGGCCGAGGTCGACATGGGCCACCCGCCCGCCGACTGACCACAGGCGCACCAAGCCCTTGGGATCACCCGCGGGTGCCTCGCAACCGGTCGCCAGCATCGTGCCGTCGGGATGGAACGCGACGCATGTGACATTCCGGTTGTAACCCGACAACCGCCCCGACTCCTGCCCGGAGCGGGGATCCCAGAAGTGGACGCCCATGTCGTCGTCAAACAGCCTGTTGCCGGAACTGGCTATCCGATCACCCTTGGGATCATAGGCCAAGGACAGCGTCGGTCCCTCATTGGGCGTGAACTGGATCAGTTCCCTGCCGGTTTGGGCATCCCACAGGCGAATGGTCTCGTCGCTTCCTCCGCTAACGAGGTTTCGTCCATCGGGTGAGAGGTCCAGCGAGGTCACTTCGCCGCCGTGGGCCAGGATGAGGCGCGCAACGATCGTGCTGCCGGCTGCCTGCGTTGTCGCCGTGGTGGGAGGCGCGGGAGACGAGGCGGCCTGGCCGGTGGGCTGCGTGGAGGCGGGCACCTTGCTTGGGTCGGCAAGGAACCCCCTGAGCGCTTCGACCAAATCGCCTGGACTCTGGTACCGGTGGTCCGGATCCTTCGCCATGAGTTTTCGAAGGATCTTTTCGAGGGACTCGGGAAGATCGGGACGAAGAGACCGCGTGTTGGGCAACTCCCCCGAATGATGCTTCCGAATCTTCTGAACCAAGGTGCCGCCCGGGTAGGGCACCTGAGCCGTCAGGAGATAATGAAGCGTGCAACCGAGGCTGTAGAGGTCGGACCGGGTGTCGGCATTGCGAGGATCATCGGCCTGTTCGGGCGCGATGTAGTCAGGCGTGCCAAGGAAAGACCCCACCTGCGTCAGTTCGGATTGGCCATTCTCCTCCCGTTGAACCCTGGCCAGTCCCATGTCGAGAATCTTCAGGCGTCCGGGTTTGGTGCCGGGCGACCATTTGTTTTGGGAATCGAGTGGCGAAGGGCTGATCATCAGGTTGCTGGGCTTGATGTCCCGGTGGACCATGCCCTTATCGCTGGCGTGCTGGAGCGCCTCGGCAGCCTGGATGATGTACGAGACCGCCGTTTCGAACGGCAGGCCGCCGACTTTCGCCACGATCCTGCTCAGGTCCTGACCTTCGACAAACTCCATTGAAAGATAGGCGATCGGCGCGTTGAGGTCGGTATGGAAAACCATCACGAAGTTGGGGTGGTTGAGCAAGGCGGCTGACTGGACTTCCTGCTCGAACCTGCGGCGCACATCGGGATTGGACAACAGTCCCGGCTTGATCAGCTTGAGGGCGACGACGCGGTTGAGGCCAAGTTGCTTGGCCTTGAAGATCACTCCCATACCGCCCCGGGCCAATTCCCCAAGCAACTCATGGCCGGGAATGGATGGCAGTTTCCTGGCGGTGCCCGGCGAGGATTTGGCAGGCGCGGCGGATGGCGGGGCGGGGGGAGGATTTGTCCCTCCCTCTCCATCCAGCATCGTGTGTTCCTCAGGCCCCGAAGCCATGGTTCGACACCGCGCGCGTCCAAGGAAATTGGGAAAACGGGAATCAACTGCCGTTCATTCTGATTCACTATTGTATCAGACTCCATCTAGCCTTGAATGGATTGATCAAAATGAGTGAACGCCGCGAACCGTCATCACCGATTCATCTTGCCCCCAAGGAACTGGTCGCATGGCTGGCCGGCCAATGGCGCGACTCCGTTTCCAACCCCGATTCGCCCTACAGGCTGCCCATTTTGGTGACCATGGCGGGAAGTCCGGCGGGCAGGACCGTGGTGGTGCGTGAAGCTGGAGAAAGCCCCCTGGAGGTTCACTTCCATACCGACCTTCGCTCGGCCAAGGTTGCCCAGTTGCGTGAATCACCGGCATGCCTGCTTGTCTGGTATGACGCGCGATCCCGAATCCAGGTGCAAGCCCGCGGGCAAGCCCGCCTCCATTCCGGCGATGAGAGGGCGAGGCAGGCATGGGAACCATTGCCGGTTCACAATGGCCGCCAATACGGCCAGGTGGAATTCCCGGGAACCTCGCTGAGCCATCCCTTGGCCGAGGTATTACCCGAAAAGGAAGATGGTTGGCGGAATTTCTGTCTGGGAATCGTTGGCATCGCTGACTTGGAACTTTTGCAACTTGATCGGGATGGAAACATTCGCTGCCGCGTCGAACCATCCGGAGGCGGATGGATCAAGAGATGGATCGCGCCCTGATGCCGCGGGATTGTTTAACTGTTTGGTCTTTATTGTTTGTCTGTCAGGGCCGGTATTCGTACCTTGAGAGAAATCACTTCGTTTGGCCGCGCTTGGATCGTTCACCGGAGGCCTGACATGAAATACCAGCAATTCCTGATCACAGTGGCCCTGTCGGTCTGGTTGGCAACGAGCCATGTCCGCGCTGGCCCGGGGGAATCGCTAGGTTGGCTACCCGACGACACCATGGTCTCCTTCCGCATCGACTTCAAAGACCTCTGGCGTGGCCCTCTCGGGGCCGATACCCGCAGGCTGGTCCAGAAGGGCGGTGCGGCATTCGCGCTGCTGCAACTCCAGATGAGCCCGAGGCTGGACGACATCGATGAGATCTCGGGGGGCGCCTGGGTCGGTCCGGATGGATCACCGGCATTCATTATCGCCATGTCATCCGCCCAGCCTGTTGATGGATTCAAGGCGGCATATAGCTTTCTGGGCCCCTCGGCACGACCGGGGCCAAGTGGAACATGGGAGGCCGGTGAGTTCCTCATGGCCCGCCCCACGGGAAACGAGTTGATCTTCGGCACCGGACCGGCGGTGAGGGCCGCGATCGGACGCAAGAAAGGGGTTGCCAAGTCCGAGGGCTTGCTCGAAGGCCAGATCGCGATTCGCATGGACAGGCATCCGGTGCTTGAGGCTCTCGCGGCGGCCGTGCCCGAACCGTTCGGGCCGCTAGCCATGGCCAAGTCCGCCCGGTTGAACCTGGGCACCTCGGGGGATAAGGCGGAAGCGCGCCTCACCGTGAGGTATGGCACCGAAAAGGATGCTGAAAAGGCGCTGGAAGCCGTGAACGAGGCGCGGAAGATGGCCAAGCCGTTGTTTGACCAAGGCAGGGCGCAGGTCAGGCGGGAGTTGGGACAGAAGGCCGAGTCCGACATCGCCAGCCATTTCGGAATGGTGATGGGGCTTGGCTGGCTCAACCTGATGGAAAAGGGGATTGACGCGCAGAAGGTTGAGAAGAAGGGTTTGGAACTTGCCACGCGGGCCGAGATCGACATCGCCGATCTCAACGGGATCGGGATCGGGCCGTTGCAAGCTGGAATCGCCGTCGGGATGTTCCTGCCGGCCGTCCAGAAGGTAAGGGATGCGGCGAGTCGCACCGCATCGATGAACAACATGAAAATGCTCGGCATGGCGCTCCACAATTATGAGGCGTCGATGGGTCGGTTCCCGCCCGCCGTGGTCACCGACAAGGATGGCAAGCCGCTTTACTCCTGGCGCGTGCTCATTCTTCCATACATCGAGCAGGAAGCCGTTTTCAGGGCCTGGAAAATGGATGAGCCATGGGATGGTCCCAACAACCGCCGATTATCCGAGATGGTGATCAAGACCTTCTGTGAACCGTCAGAACCGCCGTCGAACCGTACCCGCTACCGGGTGTTCCATGGAAACGGCGCCCTTTTTGAGACATCAACGGTCGGGGCCAAAAAGGGAACCCGCATCAACGAGATACTTGATGGAACATCCAACACGATCATGGTCGTCCAAACCCGTGAAAGCGTACCCTGGGCCGCTCCCGACGAGATCGCCTACGATCCCAAGAAACCCCTGCCGGAATTAGGCTTGCCTGGCGCGGGCCATTTTCTCGCCGCGTACGCCGATGGTTCCGTCCGAAGCCTCAAGACCACCATCAAGCCCCAGTGGCTTCACCAACTGATCCAGAAAGCCGACGGCATTGCCTTGCCGGACGACTTCGACAAGTGATTCCCATCCACCCCGGATTGATTCGTGGAGGTCGGCGATGAACCGTTCGAATTTAGCCGCGATGATGGCGATCCTGCTGATTGGGATATCCGCGGTCGGGCAGGAATCGCCCAACCCTCTTCCCAAGGGAACCGTCGGCTTTTTCCGTGTCAACGCGCAAGCCTTGGTGGCATCACCGGTTTTGGCCCAGTACCTGCAAATCTTCGGTGCCTCTGACAAGCAGGTCGCCGATGAGTTCCTGAAAAGACTGCCGGTGGAACCATCCAGCGCCATCTCGCTCACCGGAATCCTCTGGCAACCCCAACCCCGCCGCGAGCCATTCGCGGTGCTGCTGGCCGATTTCAAGGATCCGGTAGACCTCGCCAAGGTTGCCCGCGCGTTGGGCACCCGCGCCCCGGTGAAAACCCCGGCGGGTGAACTGACCATCGGCGGCGGCGTGGCCATCCTCGCACGGTCGCCCAAAGGGTTGGTGATGGGGAATCCTGAAATGGTTCAGGCGTTCGCCTCCGCCCCGCCCTTGCAAAACCCAGGCTGGAAATCAGCGTGGGATTCATCCGCCGACGGAATCGCATCGGCATGGCTCACGACCGACCTGCGGGCGTTGCCTGCCGAAGTGGAAGGGGGAATCAAGCGGACCGCCTGGATGTACCTTCAACCGCTTCAAGGATCCATTACAGCCGGAATCTCCTTCTCGATGGACAAGAGGCTTGCGGTCGCAAGGGCCACGGTCGTTTACGGGAATGAAGGCGCGGCGAAGGCCAGCGTGGAGAACTGGAAACTGACAACTGAATTGATCCGGGGATTTTTCAAGGGCGGCGAGGGCATCGTGACACTGGCCCCATTGGCGGCGTCGGTACTTGATTCCAGCGCCGTGCGCGAATTGTTTGGAACAAGCAACATCGAGGGTGCCGAACTCCTGCGGAGTCCCATGGTGACGGCGGCGTTCGCCTATCTGGCGGGTTACCTTTCGGAACAGGCGGAATTTCTTGCCAAGCTGCCTTTTGAGGCCAATGGCAACTCGGTATCCGTTTCGGTGAAAGTATCGCCCGCGGCCATGCAATCGGGCGTCGGTGTTTCCGCCGTGCTGGCGGGCTTGATGCTTCCCGCGGTCCAAAGCACGCGCGAGGCCGCGCGGAGAATGCAAAGCGTCAACAACCTCAAGCAGATCGGCATCGCCCTTGTTTCTTATCACGATACCTATGGAGACTTTCCTCCCGCCGTGGTGCGCGACAAAGACGGCAAGCCACTTTACAGTTGGCGCGTGCTGATCCTGCCCTATCTCGAGCAGGAGAACATTTTCAGTAAATGGAAGCGGGACGAACCCTGGGACAGCCCCAGCAACAAGCCGCTTTCCGATTTGGTTCTCAAGGTGTATTCCGCTTCGGGCTCTCCCGATGAAAACACCAACCGAACCCCTTACCGAGTCTTCATGGGCAAGGGCTCGGGTTTCGAGGAAAACAAGGCCAGGCCGGGAAAAGGATTGCGTTTCGCTGACTTCACTGACGGATTGAGCAACACCATCGCCGTGGTGGAAGCGTCCGAAAGCGTGCCCTGGGCCAAGCCTGATGAACTGGAGTTCGTTGCGGGCAAACCGTTGCCCGCCCTCGGCTTGCCGGGTCGGGATGGTTTCAACGCGCTTTACTTCGACGGCTCGGTCCGGTCCATCAGGAAGGCGGTCAACCCGCAAACACTTCAGGCCCTGATCACCCGCAACGGAGGCGAGGTCGTCCCATTCGATCCATGATCCGTTAGCCAATATCATGGCCCCATGCGGTTCCTGGACCTGACATCACCCGACCTCACCGAAAACCTCGCGATCGACGAGGCCCTGCTGATCGAGCGAGAACTTCGCCCTGATTTGGGCGGAATACTCCGCTTTTGGGAATATCCCCGCCATGCCGTCGTGCTGGGTTCGGGCGGCATCGTGCGGGATGATGTCGAACTCGAAGCCTGCCAACGAGACGGCATCACCATCGCCAGGCGTTCCAGCGGCGGGGGCACGGTTTTACTCGGCCCCGGTTGCCTGCTTTACAGCCTTGTGCTCGACATGGAAGCCAATCCAGCCTTGTCGGGAATCAGCACCTCCTACGAGTTCATCATGGGAGCGATGGCGCGGGCGGTCGATCCGAACGCGGCCATGGAAGGTTCAAGCGACCTCGCCATCGACGGTCTCAAATTCTCCGGCAACGCCCAGCAGCGGAAGCGGCGGTTCCTGCTGCATCATGGCACCATCCTTGTCGATTTCGACTTGTCCATGGTCCCCCGCTACCTCAAGGCCCCACCCCGGCAACCCGAATACCGCGCCGGACGAGGGCATCAGGCTTTCATCCGCAATCTTGGAGGCGCCACCTCATCGGTCCGCCAGCGGATCATGCTCGCCTGGCATGCCGCTGGGGTTGGCAAGGCTCCCGATCCCGAAACAGTGGCCCAATGCCTCCGGGAAAGGTTCCACCAACCTGGTTGGGTTTTCAGAAGATAGGAAAGCGGATTACCCGGTGCCCTTCACCGAGATAATCTCTCCCAAGGCCTTGACGGCGGCATCGAGCGAAAGTGCCGCCATCTGGTGGTTGGTATGGTCTGAAATCTCACGGTAACGGGCCAGATACAGGTCTCGCGCCGCTTCAACCTTGGGAAACTTGCCGCGAAGCTTGTGAAGGGCCCGGGTATAGTCGCCTGCCTCCATGGAGGGTTCGGCGGCGCGAATGGCGTCGAACAGGGCCCGCGGGACCTCGAGAACATCATCGTGGTCCTGCACCTCCTCGGCATGCTTGAGGAAGGTGCGAATCATCCAGAGGTGGGCCAATTGGGGCGCGGCGCGGTCGAGAATGGCCTTGGGGTCGTCGGATTCCGCCGTCATTTGCCCGGCCCCGCCGGCTTGGCTGGCGCCGCCTCGCTTTGCTCCTTGGCAAACAGCACCAAGAAGGCGCCGGCACCCACGGAGATGATGCCCAGCCAAAGAAGCGGGTCGGGAGTGGTCTCAAGTCCGAAATGGAGGAAATCGCCCCCCTTCTGCGGGTGCCAGAACAGGCTCACAACCGTGTTGATTACCGGCGCCACGCCAAAGATGAGGGGAGCGATGTAAATCCGGAAGGAGGCCGGGGGAAGACCAGAGGCCTTGGCGGCATCCACCGCCGACTTCGAGGCGAAGATCACACAAATCGCGCCGACGGCACCGGCGACACCGGCAAGTCCGGAAAACACGAGGCCGCTGACCGTGATGTTCTGCGGCCAATGGAAGGTGCCGCTCGACATGAGCGCCGACGGAACCAGGACGGCGAGCAGGAAGTATGCCAATCCAACGCACAGGATGGACATCAGGCGCCCGCCCAGTTCACCCGGTTTGCCGGTCAATTCCTGGCCACCGTAAAACACGATCGGCACATAGGTGCCCCAGGCAAGACCCGCCACCAGAACAAACACGAGCCATTCGTAGTGAGGCTCATGGTGTGCAGGATGGTCGGCGGGGGAATCGTCGGCCTTGGCCACGGCGGCGGGCTTGGCGGCACCCTTGGACGCGGCCTCGGCCCGTTCCTTGGAATAAAGCACCATGAACGCCCCAAGACCAACCAGGAGAATGCCCAATAGAAGTTTCCAGCCGGGAAGGTGCTCCAGCTTGAAGTGCCAGGGACTTCCCGGCTTGGGATGCCAGAACAGGCTGACAAGCGTGTTGATGACGGGCGCGAGGCCGAAAATCAGCGGGGCGATGTAAGCGCGGTATGAACCGTCGGGAAGACCGGCGGACTTGGCGGCGTCCACCGCCGCCTTGGAGGCAAAGATCACCGCGATGGCGCCCACGGCCCCCATGACCCCGGCCAAACCTGAGAACAGTAGCCCCGTCGCCTTGAAAGCCGGCCATGCGTGTTTCTTCGAGAGGAACAGTCCGAGCGGAATCAGCACCGCCAGAAAAAAGTAAGCAACTCCCACGCACAGGATGGAAGTGAGCCTTCCGCCGACGCGGGTGGGATCGGTGGTGAGTTCGCGGCCGCCGTAAAAGACCACGGGCACATAGGTGCCCCATGAAAGGCCTGCCAAGGCGACGAACAGCAGCCAGGTCCATCGGCCTGCGACAGCCGGTTTGGGGGCGGACGGATCGGACATGATGAAAAACCCTCGTTGTTCAGGCTTCCTGCCTGAGTGCCTCGATCAAGCGGACACGCCGCGCGGCCATCGCAGCCGCGGCGCCCGCGCACATTCCCGTGGCCATGCAAGCCGACAAGGTCACTACTAGTCCGGGAATCGAACCTTGGTGGACTCCCCCGTGGGGCAAAACGCCCAGAAGGGCGCACACCGCGCCCATTCCAAGTCCCGCCATCAGCAAGGCGCCATTTTCCAGCATCACCAGCCATGAAACACGGCCGGGCCTGTATCCCAGCGCGGAAAGCAGCGCCAACTCGCCCCGTCTTTCCCACATGGAACGAAGCAGAACCACCGCCAGGCCGGCGGTGCCAAGCACCAACCCCAGGCCGCCAAGCGCCTGGAAGGTGGCAAGGTAGCTGTTCTCCACGGCCAGGTACTTGTTCACCCGGTCAGCCAAGGGCACGACCTCGGCGCCCTTGTCGGCCCATGCCGTGCCGAGCATCGACACCACGGCCGGAACATCGGCGGGAGCGGCACGCGCCAGAACCACGCGCCAGCCCTCGGCGCCGGGGAAGAGCCTCAGGAAGGCGGCTTCCCCCACGAGAAGCTCCGATGGAAACGGTCCGTCATGCAATGCGGCGGCCACGCGCACCTGGGCTCCCTCGGGATTGATCGACAGCAGGTCGCCGGGGGCCTTCTTGAGGATCCATGTCAGTGAGCTGGCCTCGCCCGCCGCGGGCGGGGCGGCACCGGGAAGGGCCTGCTCCAGCAGGGAAACCAGCGATATTTCCCCGCCAGGTTCACGGGCCGCGACCGGCAAATCGGCATCGGAAAGCTGTCCCGAGGCGACCGCGACCACCCGGGGCTGGTCGGGACGAGTGAGGTTGAGACAACCGGCCTCGCCTTCGCCAGCAAGCCTGACCGGAATCAATTGAACTCGTTCCAACAGCGACTTGGCCTCTTCGCGCCGGCGGGTCGCTTCCGCCGGATTGTCTCGCCAGGCGCGTTCAACCTGCTCAAGCAGGGCCGCCTGGCCCTCGCTGGTCCTGGGGTCCACCACCAAGGGCACTTCCAGTTCAGCCCAGACGGCCAAGGAACCGGCGTCGGTTGGTGGATGGGCTTGCCGGCGGAACGCCTCGACGGCAACCAGAAGAAATGTGGCCGTGGCCAGAAGGCCGGCCGTCACCAGGCTTCTCGCCGGCCGGCGCGCGGCGTTCCTGAAGGCGAGCATGGCCAATGGCAGGGGGCCACCGGCGCGAAGGGACCAGGCTCCGGCGGTCCGCAAGACGGCCCTCAGGGCCAGGATTCCCGAAGTCAGGAAAAGCAGGCCGGCGGTGAAGAAGCCCCCCGAGCGCGGTTCGCCCGGAGGCAACATCGGTGAACAGGCCGCGAGAGCGGCACCGGCAACCGCCGCCGCGCACGCCCACGCCCATCCCGCTCCCCTACCCGATTGCCGCATCGAATCAAGGCTGGCGCCCCCGCCCTTCAGTAGCGCCAATGGCTGCAACTTCACGAGGTCACGCATGGCGAAAAGAATCGAAACGATTCCGGCCAACCAGGCCATGAAGCCACCCGCGGCCATCAGCGTGGCATCGAAAGACGGCTTCAGCACGCCTCCAAGGGAGGAATCGGGCCAGGTGGCGGCCAGGTAGGCCAGCAGGGCGGGCGCGTAGGCCATCGATGCCAAGGCGCCACACGCGGCACCGGCCAACGCCACCACGGCGCCCTCCGCCAAATACAGGTTCCGCACGGCGCCATCGCGATAGCCGATGGCCTTCAGGACGCCGATTTCACCGGCGCGGCGCTCCAGGCCAAGGCGGAACAGCAGCGCCGCCAAGGCCAGCGCCGAGACAAGGATGAACGATGAAAACCCAAGGTAAAGACCGCTGAAATCGGAACCATTGGCTATCGCTTCCATCGCCAGCCGCCGCGTGTCGCGAAAGGCAAGGCCGGAGTCGGCGGCATCCAGTTCGGCGCGCAGGGCGGCGCGGAACGATTCGACAACGCCATTTTCATCCTTCCCGGGCGGCAAGGCGACACGGACGGAAGTGGCTTCCCCGAACCTTCCAGCCCAAAGCCGCCTGCCGGCTTCCCAGCCTATGTAGGCCTTGGGCGCCGCCCGGTATTCGCGCCAATAAGCCTCGTCACGCGCGGAAACACGCTTGAGGTCGATGGGAAACGGCGCCGACCATTCGCCCATCTCGGCCCTGTCCGTGATGCCGGGAAACTCGGGCGCCAATGACGAGTCGGTGGCCACGCCTTGCATCGGCACGCGCGCCTTCAGGGTGAAGGCGGCGGGCGGCGCCTCGCGAGGCGCGCCGCCCGACTCGACGGGAAAATACAAAAGTTCAATGCCGGAACCTATCGGAGCGTCGGCAAGAGGCGAACCTTTCCAGTCCACAAGGGCGATGCCATTGTCCCCGAGGTCCGCCGGCACCAGCATCAAACCGGGCGCGGGACGAACCGCCGCCACCACCGAGTATGGAATCCGCCTGCCAGGGTCTCCTGACAACGCGATCGAGTTGGCCAGGTGGACCAGAGTTGGAGAACAGGCCAAGCCCAACCTTGCCGCCGCCCGTTCCACCGCTTGCACGCGCGAGGATGGGAGGTAAAGCCCCGACCCCTCAACCAGGATGAATCTTCTTTCGCGCGAATAGTAGGCCTCGAGCCGTTCACGCGTGACGGTTCCATCCCGGCCGAAGGCGGCCGTGGCGTCGTGCCGGGGCAAACGGCGGAACGCCTCCAGCCTGCGATTTCCCGGAACCTTTTCAAGCATGGCAAAGGCGTCGGCGGTTCGCGTCGAGGGGGTTCGGACCACCAATCCGTGGTCCTCGGGCTGAACCGCGGAAGCCAAGAGGGTATCGAGTTCCGGCGCCCCGTCGGAAAGCAGGGCGTTGGCCCTTCCCGGAAGGGAAAGCCTGTCCTGGAGGCGTTCCATTGGAACAACGGCCACGCGGGCCGGCCCGATGTCGGCCGATAGGTTGAATCGAGCCATGGCGCCGGAAAGCGTTCCGGAAACCGCAAGCACCCATGGCGAGGACTTGTCCTCGGCTTGGCCCAGCAGCGATTCGCGCGGCGGTCCGCCGCCGGACGGGCCCAGGGTGATCGCCAGGGAGGTCGATTGTCCGGCAAGCGCCGAGTCGAGCGACGGATTGATCCAAGCGCCGTTTCCCGGCCAGCCGGCGGGAGGGCCGTCCGGGCCGAAGAAGCGCTCATCGACCCCCAGGACCGTGACCTTGCCAAGGGCCGGCCCGCCCGTCACCCGCGCGGAACCGCGAACCACGAGGACCGGCGCCACCCTCCCGGGCAAGCCATCGGCAAGGCGGGCGCGAAAGGGCATTTCGGCCAGGAGCATCCGTTCCACCCAGCCGAGCCTTCCCGTGGCGGCGGATCGAAGGCTTTGCCGGAGCGATTCTCCCAGCAGCAGGGCGCCGGAGAGCACCATCGCCGCGATGGCGACGCCCGAGGCGGCGGCGGCATGGGCCACGGCATTGCGGGCAAGTCCCGCGCGGACCAGGGATAACGGGGTGGTCATGATTCAGGTGGCCAAAAGCCGCCCTTCCTCCATCCGGTATTTTCGGGGGAAGAGGCCGGCGATCTCGGCGCTGTGGGTGACGACCAGGAGCATGGCGCCCTCGCTTGCCGCCATTTCCAGCAGCAAGCTGGCCACCGACAGGGCCGATGTCCTGTCGAGGTTTCCCGTCGGTTCGTCGGCGAGGACGAGGCGGGGATGAAGAAGGAGCGCCCTGGCGACGGCGGCCCTCTGCCTTTCGCCGCCCGAAAGCGCCGCGGGCAGGTGCCCCAGCCGGGATGAAAGGCCCACGCGATCCAGAAGGGCCGACGCGCGGGAGTCCAAGGCCGCCGATTCCGCCGCCGGGCGGCGGCAGGCCCACGCCGGTGACAGCACATTCTCCTTGACGGTGCACTGGGGAAGGAGGTGGTGATCCTGAAAGATAAAACCGATCTTCCTGTTCCTGTAATCCGCCAGGTTGTCCGGCGACAGGCCCGACGGATCGGCACCGTCCAGCTCGATCGTGCCGGAATCGGGAGACTCGAGCGCCCCGAAGAGATGCAGGAGCGTGCTTTTCCCGGAGCCTGATGGACCGGTGAGGGCGACGGCATCACCGGGAGACATGTCGAGGTCGGCGCCCGCCAGCACGGGAACCAGCCCCGCCGGCGAGGCGAACGACTTCACCAACCGTCTGACGCGCAAGGACATGGGATTCACGCTTCCGGGGGGTGGGCGAGGGCCGCGAGGCCGAGACCGTAGAAAGTGTACTCGGAGTCGCGGCCGGCGTCCCAAGCGGCGGCCCCGAAGCCGCCCGCCGGGTCCTCCGCCGACTCCAGGAACCGGCGCAAGGCGGGACGATCGAGCCGGTTCCCCATGCCCATCCTCGACAAGGTCCAGGCCACCGTGAAGCTCGACAGCAGGTCGGAGACCGGAATGAGTCCGTTGGCCCGGAAACCGCCATCAAAACCGGAAAGCCCCGAAAGGAACGATGCCGTCCGCTCGAGCGCCTCGGGTCGAAGCCCGCCCCTGAGCATTTGCTCGAGGCCGACGCCCGCCGCGGTGGGATTGGCTCCGCTGCGCCTCATGGCCTTCACCTCGACATAACCTCCATCATCCCTGCGCCGGGAATCGAGGAACGCCATGAGGGCTCCCGCGTCATCGGGTGGCCGGCCGATCATTTGGTGGCAGAGAAGGGCCAGGAAGGTGTGGTAGGTGCTGCCAGTCGTTGGATTGGGCGTCTTGCCGTGGCCTCCATCCGGCGCGCGGACCGATCGCAGGTAATCCGCGACGCGGTCCTCCCACCCGGGTGTGATCCCATCCAGGGGGTCAGGGCCGCCAACCGAGACCACCAACGCCCTGCCTTGCAAAAAAGCGTGAAGGTCGACCGCGCTGGCATGGGTTTCGCGGCGGGACCGGAGCCAATTCGATGCCCGTTCGGCGATGGCACCCTCGAGGTAGCCCAGAACCGCGAGCCCCCTCAGGCCGAAGGCCGTGTAATAAAGGTCCTCCTCGCCTTCCCGGTCGGCGAACGCACCCGACGGCAGCATCTGCCGCAGCAGCCATCGTCCATGGCGCTCGCGGAACTCGACTCCTGCCGATGGCATGCCGCGCGCCAGATCGATCATCAGGCGCTCAAGGTAATGGGCGTCGGGCTTCACTCCCCGTCTCCCAGCTTCGCTCGGAACCAATCAGGCAAGGGCCGAGCCGCGATTCCCGAGGCCGTCATCGCGCAAAAACAGGCGGTGACGCTTCCCTTGGCCACGGGGCGGCCGTGAAGGCTGAATTCAAATTCGTAGCGGATGGAAGACCGACCGGCCTGGGCAACCCTGACGGATATCGACATGACATCGCGATATCGCACCGGGGAAAGGTAATCGCAGTTGGCGCTGACGCGGGGAAGTCCGAATCGCTCCCCTTCGCGTTCGACAACCACGGAAAGGCCGCGGGACTCGAGGAAGTCATGTTCGGCCTGCTCCATCCAGAGAAAGAACCTGGAGAAGTGGGCGATGCCCGCCATGTCGGTGTCGGAGAACTCGACGCGGCGGATGCATGAGAACGGGGCGGCAGATCCTTCCGGGGCAGGGCTCAGCGTGATCCCTCCCCGCCCGGGCCAACGCCGGTTCCCGGCGGTCCGGCACCGGGAACCCCGGGGAAACCGGCGCCGCCTGACATACCGGCCTTGATCGCCTCCTGGATGATCGCCGAATTGCTGAACAGCAGGCCGCTTGCCGACATCATGGCGTTGCGGCGGGCGTCGGGCGCCCTGTCGAATCCGAATTCCTCCTGCGCCGCGCGGATGAGCGTGAACATCCGCTCGCCCTCGAGCGGTTCCTGCCGGATATACACATCCCACTCGCGGGCGATGTCGTCCAGTTTCCTGTCCTTGAGGAACGAACGGTTGAAGCACGACCAAAGCATCTCCTCGGAAAGCTCAAGGTCGCGCGGGCATCGGGCCAGTTCGCGCAGGTAGGCGGAAAACAACTCGGTCTGCTTGCGGGTGGCATAGTAAAAGAACGACCAAGCCGTGGCGCGGGCCTTGGCCGACAGGGCCTTGTCGCCCGGCATGTTGGCGGACATGCGGAAGTACGAATCACACACGGTCTTGCGCAGGGCCTCCGCGGGGGTGGCTTCAAGCTTCTTCGTCCTGGCCAGTTCCTTGTAAAGGGGAAGATAGACCGAATGGCCCATTCCCAAGGTGGTCCAAGGCGTGGCTGTCGGCGTCTGGAAGGCGGAACCCATTCCATATTCGAGCCATGCGGGCGGAATCACGCCGTCGGGAAGGTCTCCCAGAAGGGGAAGCATCTGGTTGGCGACAAGGAAGCTGCGATCGGCGCGATCGGTTTCCGAGCGGAGAGCCTCCGAGGCGATGTTGAGCATCGAGACATAGCCGACATCGCAGAGCTTTGTGAGATCTAGACCGGTCGCCGAAACAACATCGGGGTAGCTTTTGGGTTCGAGCTTCAAAAGCTTGGCAAGGTTCCACCCCTTGAGACTGAACTGCTTGAGCCTCTGCTGGATGTTTCTCAAGTGCGGATCGTTGACCGTGATCTGCTGCAAGGAATAGGGAATGCCCCGGAGGTTCGTGCCGCCCTCGATGTCGTGGAAGCGGGATTCGCCGGGCCTGGGTACCACCCTCTCGCCCACCACAAGCAACAATTTCTGTCGCATGGGCTTCAGGGCGAGGCCGTGCCACGCGAACCAACCGTAGATCGACCGGATCTCCTCATCGACCTGGCTGGCGATCTTCTGGACCTCCTCGATCGCCTGGGCGGGCCTGTCGGAAACGATGGTGCAGTATTTGCCGTCAACCTGCTGGCGACTCTCGGAAAACCGACGCCGGAGCGGATCGGCGGCCGGGTTGGCGGGGATGGTTTCCTCGAGCGACTTGGAAACCTTTTTCCAGGCGGCCACACCCGGCGCCTTGGCCGACTTGGCATCACGCGCCAGGCCATTCATCCCGTCCTCGTACCGCTTCAAAAGCCCATGCTGCAGCGCCCACATGGAAATCTCGAGGCTTTCCTCCTGCTTGGTGCGTCCCTTGGTTAAAAGGTTCGTGATGAAGCGGCCCATTCTCTTGTCAACCGACGGCATCACCGCCCCACCCTCGTCCTTGAGCAGGGCAACATGCACTGGATTGCCCGGGTCAAAGTTGAAGGCAATGCCGGAACCCGCCGTGGTGGAAAGCCTGCGTATCGGAGCGCCAACGGCGGTGGTCAACTCGACCATCTGGTCGTTCTTGGTGATTTCAACGACTACGAAAACATATTCGGGGGGAACCTGGGCAGGGCTGCCGGGCATGCCCGGGGCACCACCTTCACCCGGCAATCCACCCCCGGGTGGCATGCCGGGGCCGCCGGGGGGCATGCCGGGGCCGCCGGGGGGCATGCCGGGGCCGCCGGGGGGCATGCCACCCGGCACACCGCCACCCAGTATGCCTCCATCACCACCGGGAGCGCCCCCGACACCCATGGCGCTTGACAGGGGACGGTATTCGCCATTCAGGTTGACTTGGATGATGATGTAGTCGGCACGGGCTGAGAGGCCAGCGACCATCGCCAACAAGGCCAGGGCTCCCGCAATTCGCCGAGCTGAACTGAAAATCATGCCTTGGCTCCGCATGTGAACGGATCGTTGGAACCGTGACCACGCCCTTATCATGGCCCGGGATGGTTCAGGCATCAAGCCGGGGGCCCATCCAACAGGGAAACACCATACGAGCGATTCGTGTTGGAAAACCTCAACGCTTTTGCACCGATTCGACTGTCACCTTGAGCCGGCCCATGAGGTTGAGCCAGGCGGAGTCACGATCGCCCACCGAGAGTTTCCAGTGGGTGCCATCCACCCCTTCCGGTTCATTCCAGGTGGGGTCAACCGCCCGCCATCGGTTTCCATCGTGATATTCGGCCCATGCGTGCCACGCGAGCACGGGCTTGCCCCGGCTTTGGCCGAGCGCCAGGCCGCCTACCTCCCTGGCCGGCAAGCCTGCCGCGCGGGCCACGGCAACGAACAGGAGAGTGTGCTCGGTGCAGTCGCCTTCCCGACGCTCAAGGATCGTGAGCGCGTCCTCACTGTTGGCGCCCAAGGTTTTTCGCAAATGGCCGAAGACACCCCGGCAGATGTTGGCCGCGATGCCGGCGGGGAGGGTTTCCTTGGCTGCCCAACGAACAGCCAACGCCTTGATCCTCGGATCCGCCGACTGGATCGTGAGGGTGGGTTTGGTCATCGCGGCGCGCTCGGTGGCATCGAGCGGCTTGGCGGCGCCCTGACCGCGGTCGCGCTCGAGCGTCACCTTCCATCGTCCCGGGCCGGAAGGTTCCGCCGATTGCCTGTTGTCCCCCATGGCCGGAAAATTCTCGAGGCCGGTCGCCAGCAGCACCATCCGCTCGACCCGCGTGGGATTTCCGGGGTCCTTGTCGAGCGGCACCACCGATGCCTCGATGATGTCAACCTTGCCGGCTTCGATCTGGCGAGCCTTCGACTCCTCCTCCCTCCGCAGGTCCATCGGACCGATCCGCATTCTCACCGACTCTCCCGTCAGCGTCGTTTCAATCAAGGTCACGGCTCCATCGATGCGTTCCTCCAGGTGGCACAAGCCATCCCGGCCCGCGGCCACCTTGACCACCCGCTCAACCGCGGCGTCGACATCATCCTTGTCCCAGGAGCATGACCAAGACTTGAGTCTTTCCCCGGCCTTGGGCCCCTTGGCAAGCCATGCCAGGTAGGCGCCATGGTCGCGCATGGTCGCCTTGGGAAAAGGGATGTCGCGTCGCTCAACCCGGCCACGGCGGCGTGTTTCGATGGTGAGGCCCCCCTTGGAATTGGCGACGCCCCGCCGCTCAACCTTCTCTCCCTCCTCCTCGCTGACGGAACTGAAATAAACGACAGGGCCATCGCCTTCCAACGAGTTGATTGTGATCTCGCGGCTGGCCATGCGATTGCGGGTTCCCTCGACCGTGATGTCCAGCAGGCTCTCAGTCACGCCCATGAAGGCGGGGCGTCCCCCCCAAAGGATCACGCGTTGGTCCTCGACCTCGTAACCGACCCGCTTTCCCGCGATGAAGACACCGAATGTGGCGCGCCCCTCCATTTTCCGCGCCGCTTCAAGGAGGCCGCCGATCGGGCGAGTCTCCTGGGCGCCGGCTAAAATCGTCCCGACGATCCACAGGGCAATCATGGCGTTGTCCTCCCATCACTTCCGAACGGCCCCTCAAGGGCCGGGCCAAGCCAGCCGGTCAGATTCGCAACGGCCCGCCCGAGAACATCCTCCCCGATCGCCGGCGAAGCGCCATCGGGAACCGGCAATGAATCCCCAAGATCCATCCAGCTCACGCATCCGTCCCATGCCGGATTCCAAGCCAAATCCACCGGCGCGGAACAGATCCAGACGCGAGGAAGCCAAACCCGAAGGCCGGGCCGCCGATAATGGAAGCGCCTCGACACGGTTTCATCATTCATCGCGTGCATGGGGCGAAGCGCGGCTAGCAACCCAGGATCATTCACCTCCCAAGCAGCCACAAGGCGGGCCGCGAGATTGAGCCTGAGAATCCCTCCAGGGCCGCGATATTTTTCCGACTGGCTTAGAAGCCCCAAACATTCCGGCCTTAGCCCCTGCTCCTGCTGGTGAACCCAGGTGGGAACCAGCCAGAACGGGCCGTCGGGTTGGCCCGGGCCGGAATCACCCACGCCGCCCTTGCGAAGCAGCACCATCGGCCGCCCCGCCGCCAATGCCGCGCAGGTGGATGCCCATTCCTTCAGGGCCGCCCTCGCATTCATGGCCCCTTGCCTTCCTTTGGTTGAAACTCCGGCCTGGGCGCCCTGAGAAGCAGTCCCTCAACGGCCAGCCGGGGGGACAGCCCATTGAACAACACCTCATGCACTCCTCGGCAGATCGGCATGTCCCATCCCCTGGCATGGGCCAACGGCATGAGGGCCTTCACGGTGTTGACACCCTCGACCACCTGCCCTCCGGCCCCCCGGGCTTCCTCGAGTGATTTTCCCAAACCGATGGCTCGGCCCAGGCGCCTGTTCCGGCCATGGGGACTGAAGCAAGTCGTCAGCAGGTCGCCGATTCCCGCCAGACCTGAGAAAGTTCCGGGCTCGGCCCCGAGCGCCTCGCCGCTGCGCGCGATCTCGGCCAAGCCCCGGGTGAGCATCGCGGCCTTGGCGTTGTCGCCCAACTCGAGGCCATCGCAAATGCCCGCGGCGATCCCGATGACATTCTTGAGGGCTCCGGCCCATTCGACCCCCGCCATGTCGGAATTGGTGTAGACACGGAAACGGTCGGTCATGATTCGTTCCTGCGCCTCGATGGCCAGCGACGCGTCGGCAGACGCCACCACCACCGCCGCGGGAAGCCCCTTGGCCACCTCCTCGGCATGACTCGGGCCGCTGAGCACCGCCAGCGGCCGCTCACCCCATTCCCGGCGGATCATGCCCGTCGGCATGAGCATGGAACCGGATTCAATCCCCTTGACGAGGCTGACGACGGGAACATGGCGGGGAACGGCCCCGGCGTGGCCGCGCAGAACGCCGGCAAGATGAATCGTGGGCACGGCGACAAGGAGCATCGAACATCCCGCCATCGCCGCCGGGCCTTCGGTTTCAATGGCCACGGTATCGGGCAGCGTGGCGCCCGGAAGAAGTTCCGGGTTGCCGCGCTCCCGCCTCAGCAGCGCGGCCGTGCTGGAACGCGGGCACCAGATGTTGACCCGATGACTTGGCTTCCTGCCGATCAGGCCGGCCATCGCCAGGGCCCAGGCGCCCGATCCGAGGATTGCCACGCGGTGTGTCATGCCGTGCCCGTCAAATATGCCGGTAATGATGGTCGAGACGGCATCATCACCAAAACCATTTCCCCTTTTGTGGGGATTTTGAGAAGAAGCGTCCTTCCAACTGTCGATTCATCATATGTGACATGGGGATCCGCAACGGGAAGCCATGTCACACCCCGGGATTTTCCCCATGAATCCAGCCCTCAAGATTTACGAACAACCCGAGGATGAGGGGTCGGTCCAACCCGCCACCGTCAAGGTGTGCCTCGGCGACCTTCTCCCCATCCTCGCGCTGCTACACAGGCGCAATTTCGCCTGGTTGCGCGACTTCGTCGATGACGAGGTCGTGATCACCGCCGACCTCTACCAGATCTTGAAAACCTTCACCGACCGGATGCCCTCGGCCTAGGACTCGGGGGCATCTGAAAGAAGCTCGGGCCGTCCCAGCTCCTTGAGTTGCTGAAGGTCAAACTGCCCCTTCACCTCGCTTTCCAAAAGCTTGAGCCTTGTCTCCATCTCCCTCAGTTTCGCCTGCAGGGTGAGGACCGTGTTGCCAAGGGAATCCACCGGGCGAACACGCGGCACCTCTGGATATCCCAATTGCCTCTGGAGTGCGGCGAACAGGTACAGGGGATCGCGTCCCATGTTGGCGCGCGCGATCCTTCCCTCCTTGTCGCCAAATAGAACCGGCCGGGATGGCTCATAGCCGGAGTCGAGGCGGCGCTGGTCGGCGGCATGGGCCGATGAACGGACATAAACGATATCGGCAAAGTCAAGTACCCCGACCTGAAACCTCAGCTCATCCACGAAATGCCGCCATTCCGGGGGATAAAGCGGATCATGGGCCATCCGCACCAATCCCTGGTCATAGCCGAGCTTGTTGCGCGAAAGGCTCTCGAATTGATAGATGAAAAGCCCCTGCGGAGTGGGCTGGCCGGCGCGATACCCGGCCTCCCTCTCCAAAAGCAGCAACGCCGTTTCCGTTTGGAACCTCAGGGTCTCGGATTCCGAGCACTCAATCACATGGGCCTGAAAACCGGTGAAATAATGGGGCAGCTTGGTGAATCCGGAAGCCAGGGAACCCGAGTGTTTCATCTCGCTCGCGAGAAATTGCACGGCAAGCGGCAAACGGGTTGAAGCCAGGATTTCCTGGTCGACCCGCTCCAGGACTTCCTGGGCGGGCATGTTTTGGGCCATGCGCTCCCGCATGACGCGAAAGAGATAAGCCTGTTCGATGTATTCTTCGCGGTCGAGAAGGACAGCTTGGTTCATCGCGAAATTGTATGGATTGGCGGACTCATGCCGCCCGACGATGCGGCATGGGGAGCGACTGCCGGGTCTGCCAAAGCGCCGTGAGAGCCTCCACCAAGGTTCTTCCGGGCTCTTCAACCACATTCACGCGCAACCGCGCGGCGCCGACCTCAAGCCAATCTCCCGATGTCAGGTAGGCGCGCAGGACCGGCACCCCGTTGACGCGGGTTCCGTTGGTGGTGGCCAAGTCCTCAACCAGCCAACCATGCGGAGTGTCGGCAAAGCGGCAATGATACCTGCTGACGGAAGAATCATCGATTTGGATATCGGCGTCATCTCCGCGGCCCAGGATCCCGCCGCCTTCTTCAAGCCTCCAGTATCCGGTTTGAGGAACCCGGGCCAGCAGCAACTGGCGCCTCACGCGCGCGGTTGTTTCACAATCACTCATGGCCCGATCCCTCCTTACAGACTTGCTTTCTTCGGACGCCGTCGCCGCAAACTGAATTGAAAACGGGGGATGGATAGATCATTTCGTTGGAAAACCCGTTGGATTAACGATTGGACGGGTTGTGCCAAGCGGGCCAGTCGTGCGACCTCTTCCTTCACCTTTTTAGCAAATCATCCCAGATTGACTCAACTCGCATACTTTCCAAAGGCCCCGGCAGGGAAAGATAGGAAGGAAGAGTAGACCCGGCCCGGTTTGGATCGGTGCCCATGCGGGTCGTCTCCGGGAGTGACACCATGATGATGATCCGTTCGTTGCGGATCCTGGCAAGCGCCGCCTTGCTTGTCCTTGGATTTCCGCTGTCCGCGCAAGCGTCGCATTGCGGCGCCTGCTCCTACCCGCCCTCGTGCGCGGTGGTTGAACAATGCTCGCCGGTGCGTTACCGCGTGTGTAATCGCGTGGTCACCGAGGAAAAGCCGATGATGACATACCGGCCTGTTTACGAAACCAGCATGAGGGAGGAACGCTTCACGGTCATGAAACCGGTGAGCGAGACCGTCATGGTGGAGAAGCGCTACACCGTGGCCCGCCCGGTGGTGGAATACCAAGACGAGGTGGTTCGTGAGACGGTCATGCGGCCCGTTTACGAGCAGCATGTCCGCCAGCAGGTCTACACGGTCGCCAAGCCCGTGATGGAGACCTACCAGGTTCCCGTCACCACGACGACCTGCAGGCCCGTGCACGAGAATCGCGTGCAGCGGATCGCCTACACCGTTTGCCGCCCCGAGTACTACGAGACCCAGCATCCCGTCCGCACGGTGACCTGCCGCCCGGTCTACGAGAACCGTTGCAAGGACGAGGCCTACACCGTGATGAGGCCGGTGACGCAGCAGTACCAGGTTCCAGTCACCACGACCTGCTACCAACCCGTGTATGAGACCCACAGGCAACTGGTTCCCTACATCGTTGAAAAGCCGGTGTGGCACGAAACGGTGGAGCAGGTGCGCCGGACCGTGTGCCGTCAGGTGCAGGAACAGCGGGTGATGGATGTAACGGAAGTCCGCTACCACCAGGTGCGGGAAAAGCACGAGAGGCAGATCAGTTGCACGGTGATGGAACCGGTTCAGGTTGTGAGGAAGGTCCAGGTCTGCACGGGATCGTGGCGCGCCGAGGAAGTGCATGAGGAAGGCCCGGTCGTCACCCGCAAGTTCAGGCTGCCCGGCCACTGCGAGTTCGATCCCTGCTCATGCCGCACCCGCTACTACCCTGGCGAGGTGGTGTGCGAGAAGGTCCAGCTTCCCGGTCGGACGGTCTGCCGCAAGGTGTGGGAACCGGCGATCGAGGAACGGGAAGTGGTTGAGTGCCGGATGGTGCCACGGGAGGTTTGCCGGACAGTGGAATACACCACCTGCAAGCTCGTGCCCGAGACCATCTGCAAGCAGATCCCCTACACCGTGTGCAGGATCGTTCCCGAGGAGGTGGTCGAGAATGTGGTTCGAAGGCAGTGCAGCATGGTTCGTGAGCAGCACCACCGCGAGGTATGCCACACCACCTGCAAGATGATCCCGCGTCAGGAGACCAGGATGGTAACCTGCCAGAAGTGCGTCATGGTCCCCGAGCAGCAGGTCCGCCGCATCAACTACACGGTTTGCAGGATGGTGCAGCAGGAGCATGTGCACATGGTGAAGCAGACGCATTGCCGGATGCACACTGAACAGGGCGTGCGGGAGGTGCCCTACACCGTGTGCAAGATGGTTCCCCACCAGGAGACCAGGATGGTGACCTGCCAGAAGTGCGTCATGCACACCGAGCAGCGGGTTTTGAACCAGCCTTACACCGTGTGCAAGATGGTCGCCGAGGAGCGATGCCACATGGTGAAAAAGCCGGTTTGCCGCATGGTGTGCGAGGAACGCGTCTGCCATGTTCCCCACACCACCTGCAAGATGGTGTGCGAGGAGCATGTCCGCATAGTTCCCCACACCACCTGCAAGATGGAGGCCGTGTGCGAAACCCGCACCTGCCACCGCATCGAGAAGACACTGGTGCCCGTGGATCCTTGCGAGCCGGCGGCATGCGCCCCCTGCCACAGGGTGCTGATGCACGATTGCCGCAAATGGTGGCGCAACTGACGCCGGCTCAGCGTTGAATTCTCACAAGGGGAGCCGATGAGGCTCCCCTTGACATTTTTTGCTGAATGCATGAAGCAAAAGGATGGAACCAGGAGGGGTATGCCATGTCGATGCCGGTCCGCGGTGTCATTTTGGCGGGCGGCAAGGGAACGCGCCTTGGCGAACTCACGCGGGTGACCAACAAGCACCTGCTTCCCATCGGTGAATTTCCGATGGTTTACCACCCCCTCAAGAAAATGGTGGGCGCGGGAATCACCGACATCCTCCTTGTTTCAGGCACCGAACACATGGGCGACTTTGTCGAGTTGTTCGGCTCCGGCAAGGATTTCGGGTGCCGGCTCACCTACAGGGTGCAGGATGAGGCCGGCGGCATCGCGCAGGCCCTCGGCTTGGCCGAGTTGTTTTGCAAGGAAGCGCGCTCCATCGTCATCCTCGGTGACAACATCTTCGCCGACCCTTTGGCAAACTTTCTCTCGCTCACTTCGGGCAGGCCCAACGACGCCGCCGTGATGATCAAGCAGGTGCCAGATCCGGGCCGCTACGGCGTGGCCGAGCTTTCCGGAGGAAGAATCCTTTCCATCGAGGAGAAACCCCTCAAACCCAAGAGCGACTGGGCCGTGGCCGGCATTTATTCCTATCCGCCGGATGTCTTCGAGGTGATTCGCACGCTCAAGCCCAGCGGCCGCGGCGAACTTGAGATCACCGATGTCAACAATCATTATGTCGGCTCGGGAAGGCTCGTGTCGTGGGAGATGACCGGTTACTGGACCGATGCGGGCACCCTTTCGTCGCTGCACCATGCCAACGACCTTGTCCGTCGGGAACCGCCCCGTTTTTCCTGAAACGACATGCTCGGTGGGGCATCCAAGCGAAATTTGCCGTCGCCGTTAACCCGCGCCAGTTGAATGAGGTCGCTTGGCATGGGATCATATCGCTTATTACCGACCGGCCCATGGAACCGGAATCGTGTTCCTAGCACTCGCCCTGATCACAGCCGCGGCGTCCGCCGATGATTATCCCGGCGACATCAAGCTTCTTTTGAAATCCAGATGCGGTTCGTGCCATGGATCGCTGGGGCAAAAGGGCGGACTCCGCCTGGATACGGCCGAGGCGATCAGACGCGGCGGCGATTCCGGCCCCGCCGTGATCCCCGGCGACACCCGTTCGAGCCTGTTGCTGGGCCGCGTCACCGCCCGTGACGCATCGGAGCGGATGCCTCCCGACGGCCCCGCCCTCACCGCGGCCCAGGTCGGATTGCTGGCCCGGTGGATACGCTCGGGAGCCAAGGGGCCGGCCAACGAGCAACCGGAACCCGAACCGGGCAAGCACTGGGCCTTCGTGCCACCGATGCGACCCAAGGTTCCGGACAATGGAGAGCGCAACGCTGTTGACGCGTTCCTGGGGGAATCCCGCGGGTTGAAAAGGCTGGTTTCCGCGGGCCCGGCCGGAAAGGCCGAACTGCTTCGCCGCGCCCACCTCGACCTGACCGGACTACCGCCCACCGGTAAAGAGTTCATGTCGTTCATGTCCGACACGGCGCCCGACGCGTTTGACCGGGTTGTCGAAAGGTTGCTGGCCTCGCCTCACCATGGCGAACGATGGGGCCGCCACTGGATGGATGTCTGGCGATACTCGGACTGGTACGGGCGTCGCACGGTTCCCGACAACCTCAACAGCTATGGGATGATCTGGCGCTGGCGCGACTGGATTGTCGATTCGCTCAATGCGGACAAGCCCTACGACCGCATGGTGGCGGAAATGCTTGCCGGCGACGAACTTTCACCGGGAGACGAACAGGCGGCCGTCGCCACGGGCTTCCTCGTGAGGAACTACTTCCGTTGGAACTACAACCAGTGGATGCGGGACAATGTGGAGCATGTCTCCAAGGCATTCCTCGGGATCACGATGAACTGCGCGCAATGCCACGACCACAAGTACGACCCGATCTCCCAGGAGGACTATTTCCGGATGCGGGCCATTTTTGAACCCTTGGAGATCCAGCAGGTGCGTGTCAAGGGCGAGCCCGATCCGGGCCCGTATCCCAAGTATTCCTACCCGCCCGGCAACAACTTGAAGCCGATGTCCAGCGGGCTCGTGAGGGTCTTTGACGAGAAGCCTGACGCCCTGACGCGGATGTACCTGCGCGGTGACGAGCGTGCTTTCGTGGAAGGAAAGCCGCCACTGGGGCCGGGACTGCCGGCCGCGATGGGCGGCGCGTCGTTCAAGGTGGAACCGGTCCGGTTGCCGCCCGAGGTCGCCTACCCAGGCCTCCGCGAATTCGTGGGCGAGGAGGAACTCGCCAAGTGCCGGACAGCGATCGGGGCCGCCGAGGATTCGCTCCGCGCCGAAAAGGAGGAGGGGGCCCGTGATTGGCGCCGGGCCGAAGTGCTGGCTTGCCAGGCGGAGCTGGAAGCCGTTGAGGCCCGCCTGGCCGCTGATAAGGCGCGCATGACGGAACAGTCGATGCTTTTGGGTTCCAAGGCGTTCAAGGCCGAGAAACGCGCGGCCCTCGCCAACGCGGAAGCCTCCTTGGCCCGCGCCCGATGGAGCATCGGCAAGGCCAAGGCCGCGGCGGCGGCCGGAGATGCCAAGGCGAAGGCCTCGATTCCGGCCTTGGAGAAAATGATTGATCCCTCGGCGATTGAAAAGGCGCGGAAGGATCTCGCCATCGGGGGAACATCCCACACACCGTTCTCGCCTTCCTACCCGCGGGTATCCAGCGGCCGCAGGTTGGCGCTCGCCAAGGCCATCACGGCGCGGTCCAATCCATTGGCCGCGAGGGTGGCGGTGAACCATGTGTGGAACTGGCATTTCGGAAGGCCGCTGGTGGAATCGGTCGAGAATTTCGGCCGCTCCGGCAAGCCTCCGGAACATCCGGCCCTGCTCGACTGGCTTGCCGTGGAACTCGTGGAATCGGGCTGGTCTCTCAAGCACATTCACCGCGTGATCATGGCGTCAAGCGCCTACCGGATGTCATCGACGCATCCTTCACCGGCGGGCAACATGATCCATGACCCTGACAACTCGCGCCTTTGGAAATATCCGGCGAGAAGGCTCGAGGCCGAGATCGTGCGCGACGGAATGATCGCGGCCTCGGGCCTGCTCGACCGGACCCGGGGAGGCATGGAAATCCCGAGCGACCAGGGAATGCTGAACCCCAGGCGCAGCATCTATTTCTCGCACCATCCCGAGGAAAGGATGGTCTTCCTCGAGTTGTTTGACGCGGCCAACCCTTGCGACGGGTACAAGCGGTCGACCTCCGTGATGCCGCAGCAGGCCTTGGCCATGGTCAACAGTCCACTGGCCGTGCGCTGTTCCAAGGCGGCGGCGGCCCATTGGAAGGGGCTTTCCGACAACGAATGCGTGACGAAGGCCTTCAGGCAAATCCTCGCGAGGGATCCCGAGCCTGACGAGGTGCTCGCGGCGACGCGGTTTCTCGAATCCCAACGGCGGCTTTTCGCCATGGCGCCTCCCGACTCCCGGGAAAAGGAAGGCTTGTCGGGCGATCCCGCCCTGAGGGCGCGGGAGCATCTGGCGCTCGCCCTTTTCAACCATGGCGACTTCGTGACCATTCGTTGATGCAAGGAACCAAGGCATGAGCGATCGACAAACGATGGTTTCCAGGCGCGCCTTTCATGCCGGAGCCGGACTGGGGTTCGCGGGCCTGGCCGCGGGAGCCATGCTTCATCGCGACGGGTTCTGCCGCGCATCGGGAAAGCCGGAAGGTCCCGCCGGGGCCCCGCACCACCCGCCCAAGTCGAAGAGCGTGATCTGGATCTTCCTCTCGGGCGGAGTCTCGCATCTCGAGACCTTCGACCCCAAGCCGGCCCTCAATGCCCATGCCGGCAAGACCTTCGCTGAAACTCCCCACCCCGATCCCCTCAAGTCGCCGCTCTATTCCCTTCGCGGCCGGGGAGTCGTCACCATCGAAAGGGCGTTCCCGAAAATTTTCCCCCTTCAGGTCGGCTATGGAAAACACGGGCAATCCGGGGCGCTCGTTTCCGACTGGTTGCCCAACCTCGCCTCCTGCGTCGACGACATGGCGATCGTGCGCTCGATGTACACCACCGACAACGACCACGGCGCCGAATTCCAAATGCACACGGGGCGCCACGCCCTCGATGAGAAGCAGCCATGCATCGGCTCGTGGATCCATCACGGGCTCGGGGCTCTCAATGAAAACCTCCCCCAGTTTGTCTTTTTGGGAAAATACTCCGACAACCGGGTCAAGCAGAACTTCGACCCCGACTATCTCGGCCCCGGTCACAGGGGAGTCGAGGTCGGCGTCGACTCCCCGACGCCCCTTCCCTTTGCCAAGCCGGCCCCGGGAATCGGCGCCGAGGAACAGCGCGCCCAATTCGCCTTTGCCAGCGAACTGAACAAACTCGCGCTTGCCAGGAATCCCGGCGACCAGGACCTCGCCGCCCGAATCAAGGCATACGAACTGGCTTACCGAATGCAGGGGGCCCTTCCCGAGGCGATGGACATCTCCAGGGAAACCCCGGAAACCCATCGTCTCTACGGCATCGGCAATCCCGTCAACGCCATCTATGGAAGGCGTCTTTTGGCCGCGAGAAGGCTGGCCGAGCGAGGCGTTCGCTTCACCCTCGTTTACCTGAGCGACTATGGCGAATGGGATTCCCATACGAAACTCCGGGAGAATCATGCCCGGTCATGCGCGAGGGTCGATTGGCCCCTGGCCGGACTTCTGCGGGACCTCAAGCGGACGGGACTCGACCAGGAAGTGACCGTGGTCTGCGCCACGGAATTCGGACGGACTCCGGGGCTTGAAACCCGGGGCGGGGCAAGCACGGGAAGGGAACATCATCCCCATGGATTCACGGTTTGGCTGGCTGGAGCCGGAATCAGGAAAGGCATAGTCCACGGCGCGACCGATGAGCTTGGATTTCATGCCGTGGAGGATCCGCACTATGTGACTGACATCCACGCGACGGTCTTGCATGTGATGGGACTCGATGGGCGCCGATTGGAAATACCGGGCCGCAAGCGATTGGAAATCGACCATGGTTCGCCGATTCGGGCCATTCTCTCCTGACATCGCCTCCAAATCGCACCAATCAGTTATTCATGATTTTTGAAAGTCATCTCATCCGCCCATTCGTCAAAACCGATAAATCATGCAAGGTTTTCCTTCCGCCATGGGCATGCGCCATGCGATTGTTCCAATCATTGACCGGCCTGCTAGATAGGACTTCAAATAGATGAGTCGGATTGATAATCCCGATAAAAATGCGAATCGAGTGTGTTTTAATACTCCCCACTTACTTCGGCTCCACTGGGGGCTCTTTTGTTTTTGCTATGGCTCATGGTGTTGTTCCTTGATCGACTCGCCCCTCACTTCGTTCAGGGCTCCTAAGCGATGAACGGATCTCAATTTAAAGGCCAGACAAAGGCTGACAATGCTTAGGAGCCCTGAACGAAGTGAGGGGCCCTCGCGGACATTCAACAATCTGGCGCCAGTTCAGAGGTCACTCGCGCCGTTCGACGCTTTAGCGACATGAAAGGGCAAACAGAATGATGGTGGGTGCCGGGGTCTTGAGCAGGTCAGTTATTTGAAGTGCGCTCTAATCCTTTCCGCGGCGATTTGCCGCGGGGCGGATCCCGCCCATGTGAAAACAGAACCCATCCAGCCAGTCGGGCTTTCCGTTTCCGAGGAAGATCATCAGGCAATCATGGCCGATTCGGTGCCCTCTCCCGAATGCCTCAAGGGCGTCCTGATCGAGGATGAGCCGAACACCGTCCCGATTACTGCCAAGGAAAGGCCGGAGCACCGTGAATCCAGCTTCCTTGATTCCCATGCCTTTTCATTCGGATTGGGTTGCGCCTCGAGCATGTTGGCGTTGGTCCTGATGGCCCGTCGCCAGTTGCCGCCCCAGGTGATCAATGTCAGCATGCCTGCAAGCCCCTTGACGCACGCGGAAACAAGGGTCGCCTTATCGCGACCGGCAAAGGCAAAAAAGCGCAAAGAGAAAAAGGTTTCGTACGAAGCCGCGACCCATTTCGACCCGGGGCCTTCCTTCGAGGAGGAAAAGGCCGAGCGGGAACAAGCGGAGGAACGAAAGGCCGAGGCCATGCTCATGGGTTTGGTGGATGCCAACCTGGACTGGCGCGAGAAGATGGACTGCGAAAAAGCGGGCCATGCGGCAACCTGAGCCCGCCGCGCCCGACGCTTGCCTCCCCTTTTCCCCTTACTTCCAGGCCCTGCGAAGGAAGTCGAGGAAATTGCCCGACATGAACCCTTGGATGTCGTTTACTCCGTAGCCACGCTTGGCGAGGAGGGAAGGCAGCGCTTGAAGGTCGGCGATGGAATCAAGATCCATCGGAGTTTGCTCGGTGCCGTAGCCACCATCGAGGTCGGTGCCGATGCCGACATGACGCGAATTCCCCGCCAGTTGGCAGATATGGTCGATATGGTCGCAGATCCGTTCGATCCTTAATTGGAAATCAGCCGGCTTGCTTTTGAGGTGAACCCATCCGGGAACCATCATGATGGCGTCAAACGCCATGCCAAGGACGCCGCCACGCGAGATCACGGCCTTGATCTGCTCGTCATCAAATTGCCTGTTCCAAGGGGCAAGCTTCCGGCAATTCTGGTGGCTGGCCCACAGGGGGCCGTTGAAATGGTCAAGGGCGTCCCAGAATGTCTCATCGCAAAGGTGGGTCACATCAAGGATCATTCCCAGGCGGTCCATCTCCCTCAGGAGGTCGATTCCCAGCGGGGTGATCGGGCCCTCGGCGTCGGTCCCGTGGGCATACCTTCCGGGGCCGTAATGGGCCGGGCCGACGGCGCGCAGTCCATCGGCATGGGAACGCTCCAGATTCCTGAGCGTGACAAGGGAGTCCGCCCCCTCAAGGCTGAGGATGTACCCGATGGGGTGCTTCACACCCTTGGCAAAATTGCCATCCCATGCCTTCAAATGCCTTTCCAGTTGGGCGAGGTCGCGGACCTGGACCATCTCGCCCTGTTCCTCCATGGCCCGATACCAGGCCAACTGGCCCTGGGTTTGCGCCCATGCCTGGTCCGGGGAGTTCCATCCGGGCAGACGATGAAAATAAGGCGAGTGCCTTCCGATCTGGGTGGCGACGCACAAGCCGATGTTTCCACGACGCATTTCCGGCAGGCAGACCGTGTTGTTTCCACGATCGACCTTGTCCTTCATGTGCATTTCCCAGCGCCTGATCTTTTCAAGCGGCCACCTGAGGTCGCGGTTCCACTCCATGGCGTTCATCGCCAGGTCGAGGTGGACATCAAAAATGAAACATGGCTGGCTCATGCTGGCTCCCCGCGGGAAATCTGGCTTTTAACTTAGGGGCTCTAACAAAAGGTCTTGATCTTACAGCTGCAGAGGTTAAGTTTGATCCGGTCAAGGAGGACCGGAGATGGCCAAGCCCCTTTTGACGGATGACCTATGGGAGAGGATCAAGCCCCTCCTTCCCCCCGTCAAGCGAAATCCCAAGGGCGGTCGTCCCCGTGTTCCCGACCGCCTGGCCCTGACGGGAATTCTGTTCGTTGCCAGAACAGGAACGGCATGGGAACTGTTGCCACCGGAGTTGGGCTGCGGCAGTGGCATGACCTGCTGGCGGCGCCTGAGGGACTGGCAGGTTGCCGGAGTCTGGCAAAAGGTCTGGAAGGCACTCCTTGATGAGTTGGGGTTGGCGGACAAGATCGATTGGACCAAGGCCGTTGTGGACAGCAGTTCTGTGCGGGCCCTTTTTGGGGGGGCGCAAACTGGCCCCAATCCCACCGATCGCGGCAAAAACGGGTCGAAAAGGCATGTCATCAGCGACGGAGTTGGCGGTCTTCCACTCCGCTGTTGAGCGTGCGCTTGGAATGGATCGGAGCCGCACCCGGGAAGCCGCAGTGGATCACTTTCATTCCCATGTGATTGTGGACACTCTCCACATATCTCTGGAAGTTGCCCGGTCTTCTACCGCCTGCTGGCGGGACTGACACTTCGCGCATGTTGACTGCGGTGAGTGGGATCAACCGCAAGCGGACAAGCATCCGGCCGGAATGCGGTTGACATATCGAAATTCACTTCGTAAAATAAAGTATAACACAATATGTTTTTGTGTGGACACCTATTCCATGCGCCTCTGGCTCTGTTTCCTCTCCGCGTGTGCATTTCTGCCCCTAGGGTGTGGTTCTTCAGGAGTAAAGCAGCACAGGGTCACCGGGACGGTGACGGTGAACGGCAAGCCGGCCGCGCTAATCCGGGTGCAGTTCCTGCACACCGACCAGTCACTGCCCGGCAACCTGAAGATGCCGGTCGGGATGACGGACGAGACCGGGACATTCCAGCTCTCGACCAGCGGCGACAAGGACGGGGCTGTCGAGGGTGAGTATACGGTCGTGTTCGAGTGGATGTCCGGAAACGACCTCGGGGCGTTCGACAAGCTCGGCGGCAAGTTCGCCGACCCCAAGGCCACCAAGTTCAAGGCGAAGGTCGAGCCGAAGGCGAACACCCTTGCCCCCTTCGAGATCACCATCCCAGAAACCGCCATCATCACCAAGCCGCCGCGAGGCCAGTAACCTGCGGTTCAGTTTTTCACCCTAGAGGATTTGCCTTGTCCCGTTTCGCTCGTCGGTCGGCGTTCACACTGATCGAATTGCTTGTCGTGATCGCCATCATCGCCATCCTCATCGGCTTGCTTGTCCCTGCCGTCCAAAAGGTGCGGGAGGCCGCCGCCCGTATGAAGTGCAGCAACAACCTGAAGCAACTCGGGGTGGCACTTCACAACCATCACGACCAGTTCAACGAGTTCCCCCGAAACAACCCGCTCGTCACCCGACCGAGCGACAACAGAGCATTCGTTGAGCGACCGTGGACGATCACCCTGCTCCCGTACCTAGAGCAGGACAACCTGTTCCGCCAGTGGAACCTAGGCCTTGGTTTCGCCGAGGGGACGAACCGCCCGCTCGTCGCCACCCCGCTGTCGGTGTACAAGTGCCCGTCGTCCACCGGCCAGGCGGTGGAGTCGTTTCTGCCGCCGTCCGCCACCTTCTCGGCCGACTCCACGGCACTGGCCGGCAGCCCGTTCAACGCCTGTCTGGTCGAGTACGCCCCGGTGCTGAGCGTTTCCCGCCCGCCCATGGGGGTGAACGACCCGCGGGACGACGGCCTGCTCCAGCAGACGCGGAAGGTGACGATTGCGAGCGTGACCGACGGGCTGAGCAACACCCTGGCGTTCGGCGAGAACTCGGCCTGGCGGCAGGGCATGATCCGCGGCAACCGCCCGCACCCGACATTCCCGAACAACGCCGCCGCGTTCGGTTTCCTGGGCGGGTGGGTGCGGCTGCTTCCCATTCCCACGGACAACTCCGGGGCGATACTCCGCGGCGGGCCGTGCCTGATCAACTGCACCAACTACGCCGGGGCGAACATGTACAGCTTCCACACCGGCGGCGTTAACATTGGCATGGCCGATGGCAGTGTGCGGTTCCTCAAAGAGTCCGCGAGCATGGATGCGGTCTACCGATTCATGGCCGTCGCGGACGGCCTCACCAACTTGCAAGAGTAACAACCATGTTCCGCCTTTCCATTTTCATGGTCGTGCTGTTCACCGCACCGGTGCTGGCCGGGGTGCGCGAAGACATCGCCGCGCTGAAGAACCCGTCCGCCGATCCGGAGGCGAACCGGGCGGCGTGGGACCGGCTCGTCGCTGCCGGGCCGCCGGCCATGCTCCCGATCCTCCATACATGGCCGGCCGACGACCCGGTCGCGGCCAACTGGCTCCGCACGGCGTTCGACCAGTTCGCCCGGACGCACACCGAGAAGTTGCCGGTTGAAGAACTGCTCGCGTTTGCGGCCGACCCAAAGGCACACGGAAAGGCCCGCCGAGTCGCCCTGTCGGCCGTCGAGCGGACCCGCCCCGGCACCACCGTGAAGTTGCTCCCGGGCTGGCTGAACGACCCCGAGTTCGGCCCGGATGCGGTGGCCGAGCGGATTACCGCCGCGGAAGCTGCCGAGCCGACCGAGGCGACCCGTATCCTCCGGACGATGTTCGCGGCCACGACGGACATAGACCAGGCGCTCGTGGTCGCCAAGAGACTTACGGCCGCAGGCGACAAGCCGGACATGGTGAAACACCTCGGTATGGTCGGCCGGTGGCATGTCGTCGGCCCGTTCCCTGTGTCCCCGGAGGACGGGTTGAAGCAGTCGTTCCCGCCGGAGACCAAATTCGACCTTGCCGCCGAGTATGAGGGCAAGGCCGGCAAGTTGAAGTGGTCTGCCGCCACCTGCGACCCTGCCGAAGGGCGAGTCGATCTGGCGAAGTTCGGCGTCAAGCCGGACGACGGGGCGGTGGCCTATGCGGCAGCGACGGTCATCATGCCTTCGCCGACGAAGGTCGAACTCCGCCTGTCGGCGGTGGACAACATCACGGCGTGGGTCAACGGGAAGAAGGCGGTCGAGCGGGCCAGCGAATACCGCAGCATGTACAGGCCGGACCGCTACCGGGCAGCGGTCGAACTACCGGCCGGGGAATCCGCACTCCTTTTGAAACTCACCAAGACCCGCCCCGAGGAAGTCCGCGGCAGGCCAGGCGCTACCGCCAAGTGGGACTTTCTGGTTCGCCTCGCGGACGACAAGGGCCGCGGCGTCGCATTCACCCAGCCGGAGGGGAAGAAGTGAAGCGGGTCATTCTTCTTGCCCTGTTGCCCGTAATCGCGGCCGCCGACTGGCCGCAGTGGCGCGGGCCGACCGCCGACGGCGTCAGCGCCGAAACCGGCTTCCCGGTCGAATGGGACGGCGTGAAAGGCACGAAAGTCCGCTGGAAGGTGCCGTTGCCGGGAGCCGGGAATGGCAGCCCCGTCGTTCTCGGCGACGACGTTATTGTGACCGCCACGTCCGGTCGCCACCACTCCGAGTTGCATGTCCAGTGCTACGACCGCGCTACCGGAAAGCCGAAATGGCAGACCGACCTAACCGCGACGCCCGCCGACGCCCCGTTCAGCATGTTCCCGCCGGAACGCGGCCACGCCGCGAGTACACCAGTTCTGACAAAGAAAGCGGTCTTCGCCCTGTTCGGCACCGGCGACCTCGTGTGCTTGGACCGGGCCGGGAAGCCGGTCTGGATGCGGTCGCTGACGAAAGAGTACGGGATCATTCGCAACGACTACGGGATTGCCGCGTCGCCAGTGGTCGCGGACGGGCTGGTGTTGGTGCAGGTCGATCACCTCGAAGGGTCGTACCTACTCGCCGCCGACGCAGCGACCGGGAAGACGAAGTGGAAGACGGCCCGCACCGGGGTGTACGACAACTGGGCGACTCCTGTGGTCGTGACGGTCGGCGGGGTGAAGCAGATAGTGTGCCTCGGCACGAAGACGATCGCCGGATATGACCTAGCGACGGGCAAACAGGCGTGGAGTCTGGACGCGTTGGAACGGCTCTGCTCTTGCACGCCCGTCGTCCGGGGCGACAAGCTCTTCGCCGTGTCCGGGCCGTCCGGGGCGAATGTGGCCATCGATCTGGCCGCCCGACCGAGTCCGAAGGTGATGTGGCAATCGAAGAAGAATGGGCCGTTCGTGCCGTCGGCCGTTGTCGTCGATGACCTGTACTTCTTCACCGACGACCAAGGAACCGCGTCTTGCCTGGACCTGAAGACCGGCGCGGAGAAGTGGCGGGAACGGATCGGCAGCGGCCGGATGCGGCCGTCCCCGGTGGCAGCCGGCGGGCATGTGTACTTCACCGCCCTCGACGGTACTACCACCGTAGTGAAGGCGGCGGCCGGGTTCGAGGTGGTGGCCAAGAACCCGCTCGGCGAAGAAGTCGCGGCGTCGGCATCACTAAGCCGTGGATGCGTCTTCCTTCGAGGCGGCAAGCACCTCTGGTGTCTCGGAAAATAGGTCGATTCATGCACACCACGGACTCGGCTCGGTGGCGGGAAGCCCGCCAGTTCGACGCCGACTGTCCGGTGGTCGGCGTCCGCACCGGGGCACCGATCGAGAACGACGGTGTCACCGGCGATCTGGTCGACCGCTTGCCGCCCGGTGCCAAGTGCGTGCAGAACGACGCGGACGCGGCAATCCAGCAGGTGATTGAAATGGACCGGGTCGCGGCGTCGGCCACCTCGCGAAGAGTTTTTGACGGACCGGACCGTGGATCAAACACTCGAAGCTCTCGCGGCGGTCCGGCAGATGCGCAAATAGCCCGCCCGCTTGACAATTCCACTTCCCGACATGGCCATCGACTCGCCCTTCTCCTCGACCGCAAACGACATCGAACCATTTCCGGTATTACGGCGTACTCACATTGTCGGAAGTTTTACTAGGTATTACCATAAATACCAAATGCTACTTTCTTGTTGAGCGTCTAGCCTCGGGCTAGTCGGGAGGCGATTGATGAGGTGCTCCGCTTACGGGCTAGTGTTGGCCCTGTTAACCTTCGGATGTGGGGGGCCGCAGCGGGCCACCATCGAAGGCGTCGTCACTCTCGACGGCAAGCCACTTGCCGACATGGAGGTGCAGTTCATCCCCGAACCGGAGCAAGGTCGCGGGGCGGCCCCAGCTTCGGCGTACACGGACGAGGCCGGGCGCTACCGGATCGAGGCTGTTGGGTCGGGTGGCGTGTGCGTCGGGCCGAACCGGGTTTGCGTCAACGACGCCCGGCTCATGACGCCCGACGGCGGGACCGACCCGAACGACGGCATGCCCGGAGCCATTACCAAGACCGGCGTGCGTCGTTCGCGGGTGCCTCAAATCTATTCCGACGCAAATCAAACTCCACACCGCAACATCACCGTCCGGCCCGGCGTGCAGACGGTGGACTTAGCCCTGAAACTCAAACTCTGATACGCGGAGAGGACACACCGATGAGAAACCGAACGACCCACGCCGGGTTCACGCTGATCGAGTTGCTGGTAGTGATCGCCATCATTGCCATCCTGATCGGCCTGCTCCTCCCAGCCGTCCAGAAGGTGCGTGAGGCGGCAGCCCGGATGCAGAGCCAGAATAACCTGAAGCAACTGGCCCTCGCCTGCCAATCGTTTCACGACGCGAACCAAGGGCTGCCGTTCGCCTCGTTCACGGCGACGCCGAGCAACCCCGCGCAGAACTACAGCACCTGGATCATCCCGATCCTACCGTTCATCGAGCAGGACAATGTCTACCGGGCGTGGTACGCCAACCCGACGGCGGCGGCCCAGTACAACGGGCCGAACGCCCCGGCGGCGGCGGTCATCAAGACCCTGCTCGCCCCGTCCGATGCCCTCGGCACAACGCCGTTCGAGCAGGCCGCCCCAGGCGTGAACCCGAGCTTCCCGAACGGGCGGTATGTCGGCCTGACCAGCTACGGCTGCAACGGCGGAACGGCGGCCCCGCTGGCGTTCGTCACCGACGGAGTGTTCCATTACAACAGCCAGAGCAGCAGCACCCGGCTGACGGACATTACTGACGGCACCAGCACCACGATCCTGATCGGCGAGCGGTACGGATTCGACCGGAATTGGGCGGCCCTCACCCGCACGGCCAATAACAACATGAGGCAGTACTCCGCCTGGGCGGGCGGACCGTTCTTTGCCTGGCGGACAAGCCTTACGGAAATCAATTACCGGCTCCCCGACTCGGTGGCAACCGCCCCACCGCCTCTCAACAGCACGGCCTACTTCGACCTGTACTACCGCCGGCTGTTCGCCTACGGCAGTTCCAGCCCGTCCGGAGCCAGCCTCGCCTTCGCGGACGGCTCGGTCAAGTTCCTGGCGACCGGGACAAACCTGGTCGTCCTCCGCGAACTCAGCACCCGCGCCAGCGGCAACCCCATTCTGGGGGACTACTGATGCGCCACGCGACTTTGAACGCCTGTGTCGCCGTCCTCGCCGTGTTCGGTCTGGCCGGCTCGACCAGGGCCGCGCCGCCGACGCCGGACGTGTTGGCCCTGAAGATGTTGGACAGCGAGGCTCTGTACACCCTGACCGGCGGGCTGAAGCCGATCAGTGAGGGGTTTTGGCAGACCCGCTTCCCCGCTGACCAGGACACTTCACCCGAAGTGGATGCCGTCCGAGCGGCGCTGAAGGAGTTGCCGCTCGGCTCGGACCTCGAAGCGGGCGTGTACGTCTTCGCCACACCGTTCGACGGCAAACGACCGGCAGCCGCGTTCGTGGCGCACAAGCCCAGCCTGCGCGCGCTGGTCGAGCGTCGGATTGACGTGTTCCAGCCGCTCGGTATCCTGTCGGCCATGTCGCCGCAGCGGGTGCTGGAGTTGATCGACCGCGCGCAGCGGTCGGCTCGCTGGCGGGGGTTCGGGCTGGTGTTCGGCTATCCCGAGTACGCGGTCGAGTTCTTCGTGGCCGCCGGCGAGAAGCAGGCCGCGACCGGCAAATTCGTCGAGCGAGACTTCGTGAACCTCCCGACATTCGTCTCAGACCGGGGCCGGTTCGTATACGCCGTCCCAAAGGGCCATATCGAACGAGCTGAGGACCGATATCTGAAGTCGATGACCGCCGAAATCTTCATTCGGTATCGCGCCTGGCGGACCGTCTATCTCGACAACGAGAAGCTTGGAGCGGTCGCCCTCCTCCGATCCTGGCTTACCCCGCCGACGGTCTGGTTGCGTCCCCCGGAGCCGACCGTTGTGCTGCTCCCGGCGCGACCCACACCCCGCATTGTACGCCCGTCTCGACTGAGTTCAGGAGACGCACCCGGCCCGCGTATCCGATGCCGACTATTGTGCCGTTAGCGGTGCGGGCGAAATGAACACCAAACCCCAACCGCAACGTTGAGACGACCCGATGCGACGACTTCTGACATTCCCTGTGTGGCTCGTACTGGTCGGTGTCGTTCTGGCCGGCGCGACGGCCTGTAACAAGTCGTTGGCGGTCGGCCCCGAAACGAATGCCGACGAGGAAAAGGCGAAGATGCCGCGCCCGTTCGCCCGGCTGTTCGTGCAGGACTTGGAGATGTGTTCGCTCCGCTGCGCCGACCTGAGGGTGGGCGAGAAGGACGAGTTCACTGTCGGGTCGTTCGCCACCGTCGAGGGGTTCAAGAAGCTCGACCCGGCCAAGCAGAAGTTCGCCCCGGTCGCGGCCGCTGCCGAGAAGCCCACGCAGTTGATCGGTTACACGGAGGGTCGCAACGACCTTGAGGGCGGGCAGTTCGTCAACTGGATCACCAACCGCGCGTGCCTGGTCGGGGCCGACGGCTGAGGGCGCAAGGTGCTGGCCGAGGAACTGACGAAGAAGGCGCACACGAGGACGCAGTTCGCCGGGTGGTCGCCCGATGGCAAGAAGGCCGTCGTCCCGAGTCTGTGGGAAAGCCCGGAGAACGCCGCGTGGGAACGGAAGCACAGGACGTTCCGCATGACCGAAGGCTGGCTGGTCGATTCCTGTCTCCTCGACCTCGCAACGGGCAAGCTCACGAATCTCACGGCGGTGGATCGCGTCAGCATCTACAACACCGGCCTGTTCTATCTACCAGATGGCAAGGGCTTCGGGTTCACCCCGCTCATCAAGGGTGTCTCGAAACCATTCGTGATGGACTTCGACGGCAAGAACAAGCGCGATGTTTCCGGCGCCGGCGGCGGGTTCGCCTACGGTTACTCGGCGTCGCCGGACGGCAAGCGAATCAGCTACCACGAGAACTACCAGATCTACATCTCGAATGCTGACGGCAGAGACAAGCGAAAGGTCGAGACGAGGAACACCCGTTCAACTTCGTGCCGAAGTGGTCCCCCGACGGTGAGTGGCTGCTGTTCGTCTCAGGTGAGCACTACAACTGCCACCCGCACATCGTGAAGAAGGACGGCACCGGGCTAAAGAAACTCGCGGACCGCGGCGGGTATCTCGGCGTGGTCGAGCGGCTCAAGCACCCCGACTTCCACAGCGAGAGCAGCGATGTCCCGGTGTGGTCCGCGGACGGTCGCCACGTGTTCTACACGGCGAAGGTGGGAGAGAGCATCGAACTGATGCGCGTCGATCTCGGGGGCAAGACGACGCAAATGACGAAGTCGAAGCCGGGGAAGCGCCACTACCACCCGGCCGCCTCCCCGGACGGCAAATGGCTGCTGTTCGGCTCGGATCGGGGCGGCACGATGCAACCGAATGCCGCGTCCATCGACGGCAAGCAAAGCTGGCCAATCACGAATGTCCCTGATGTGTCGTGTGCGATGCACGGGAACTGGCAACCGGAGACAACGAGGGGCGAACGCTGAGGAACCGGCGTCCGATCACGGGACTTCACACCCGAAAGGGACTCGCATGCCCTCCACCCTCAGCCACTCGACGCAGCCTCCATTCTGACGGTGGCAATCCAGTCAATTCATAGTCGGTAGCAAATCACACTCCTTCACGCCCCGGGCTTTTTCCGGGGCGATTCTCTTTGCAAAAAATTTTCCGACCTGTTTGCAATTCATCACAACCCGACCTAGGGTCTTGTGCCCACATCCAAGGCCGGAGTCGGTACATGATCACAAGGCGCGGAATGATCGGCGGGGCCGCGACGGCCATGGCGTCGGCACGGCGATTGAAAGCGGCCAACGCGCCCTTGGATATCGTCGTCATTGGCGGGGGCATCGCGGGAGCGGCCGCCGCTTCACAACTCTCAGCCCAAGGGCACCAGGTGGTGATGCTGGAAGCCAGGTCCCGCCTGGGAGGCAGAATCAATACCGACCGCTCCTTTGCCATGCCCATCGATCTGGGCGCCTCATGGATTCATGGCCCTTCACAAGCCAATCCGCTGGTGGCGTTAGCTGCGAAGGCGGGCCTCACCACGGCGGTCACACCGGACGACCTCGTTCAAGTTTATGCCGCAACGGGCGCGCCACTTCCCTATTCCGTTGTGGATCCCAAGGAGGCCACCTACGACAGGCTCACCAACAGGGCCCGGTCGACAGCGGCGCGGACCGGCCGCGACATGTCGTTCCAACAAGCCATGACGGCCCAGCAGGGCACCCTTTTCAACGACCCTGTGATGCGATATTTCGGTGCCGCTTGGACTGAATTCGACACCGGAGCCCCCCTGGACCAACTTTCCGCCCTTCAGGGCATGGAAGATGAGGAGTTTGGCGGCAGCGATGTCATTGTCACCAACGGTTACGACCGACTGTTTCAGCCATTGGTGAACGGATACGAGATCCGCATGGGCTCCCCCGTAAAAGCCATCAGCCAAACAGAGAGTGATATCACGGTGGAATACCCAGGTGGCACCATCACCGCGGATGCCGCGGTCCTCACCGCGCCGTTGGGAGTCCTGAAGGCCGGATCGATCCAGTTTTCCCCGGGACTCGCCTCCACCAAGCTGGCCGCCATCAACCGGGTCGGATTCGGCACCGTGAACAAGGTTGTTCTGGAATTCACCCGGGCCACCTGGCCCGCCGGGATGCAGTATTTCGGTTTTTGCAGGGCCGTTGGCGCGGCCGGACGCGCCTGCTATGCCATGAATGTCAAGAGGCTTAGAGCGCACTTCAAATATCTGGGTTGCCATATCCACAGTGCCTTAAGTAATTGGCGCATTCAGCGGGTCGGAATTTGAGGATGAGTCGGCCGATGGAATTCCAAAGATCGGGTATAGATCTGAGAGCGGCGGTCCTGATCATCGACTTGAACTTGGAGAAGG
>Ga0194134_10000470_pt1 | contig 61005 bp, 52 predicted proteins | sample TA2KigOff0mmetaG_FD_148602 | JGI IMG/M metagenome (GOLD analysis project Ga0194134, IMG submission 148602) | Freshwater microbial communities from Lake Tanganyika, Tanzania - TA2015056 Kigoma Offshore 0m | ecosystem: Environmental > Aquatic > Freshwater > Lake | place: Tanzania: Lake Tanganyika...
AAACTGATAAAGGAAAGGGCAACTGTGGTGGCGACTACGACTTTGGTGGTTGTGGAACTTTGGGTAAGCGGATCGGAGGGAACTGGGCTGGACATAAATTGCAACCCGAAAAATTAGGTCGCAACTTTTATTCTAGGCTGAATTGGATGGCATTGGAATCGAGCCGAGACATCGCATTTCGTATCGCCGCTGAATTGCAGGCCGCTGGCCACCTTGCTTATTGGGTGGGTGGCTGTGTTCGCGACCGGCAACTCGGCCGCGAACCGAAGGATTACGACATCGCTACCTCGGCACTTCCAGATCAGGTTCTCGCTCTGATTCCCGGCACACAAATGGTCGGTGCCAGCTTTGGCGTGGCGCTCGCTCCGGGCAACGTCGAGATCGCAACTTTCCGTTCAGAATCCGCATATACCGACGGACGCCGACCAGACCAGGTAATCTATGAGACGGATCCGGCGCTCGATGCGGCCCGCCGTGACTTCACAATCAACGCCCTCTATTTCGATCCCGTCCGCAATCAACTCCACGACTTCACCGGGGGGCTCAGCGATCTGAAAGAAGGCATTCTCCGCGCAATTGGCGATCCGTCTGCGCGCTTTGAGGAGGATCACCTTCGGCTACTCCGAGCGATCCGCTTTGCGGTTCGCTTTCGCTACACCATTGAGCAGAACACCTTTGACGCCATCCGTTCTCAAGCGCCTAACATAAGCCGCATTGCTGGCGAGAGGCTTCATGAAGAGATGCGTCTGATCCTCACCGGCTCGAATCTCGACCTCGCCTGGCAACTCCTCAACTCAACCGGCTTGCTCAATCAGCTTCTGCCAGAACGCAAGGCAGGCGAACGCCTTCAGGAGCTGCAGACTCCCGCTTCTCTCCCTCTCGCCTGGGCCGCCCTTCTCGAAGGCATGCCGGACACGCGGAGCATTTACGGTCGTTTCCGCTTTTCCCGAGAAGAGGCGGAACAATGTCAGGATCTACTCGATTGCGAGCGCGAGTTTCTGGAGATCGCAAATCTCCCGATTGCGGAACTCAAGCGCTTTGTCCGCAAGCGCAACTTCAGCGACCACCTCGCGCTGTATCGCGCCAAACACGACAAAGAGTTCCCCGCTCTACCCGCCTGGACACAGAAGCAGCTCTGGCCTGAGCCGCTGCTTAACGGCGACGATCTTCTCGCGCTTGGCCTCGCTCCCGGCCCACAGTTTCGAGACATTCTGACCGCTCTCGAGACAGCTCAACTCGAAGACCGCATCCACACTCGCGACCAGGCTCTAGCCCTCGCGCAAAGCAGCTGTCATATCCATCGAGAAGGCTGACATCGCCCCATCCACGGGGATTACGGCCCCCGTCAGATAACTCGCAACAGGCATACACAAGAACGCAGCCACGGCCGCAATCTCTTCTGGCTTCCCCATCCGGCCCATCGGCGTGCGCTCCGCGATCACACCCATTGCCTTCGGGCTCTGCTGGATCTTCTCGGTCAGCGGCGTCGCCACCCACCCCGGCGCGATCGCGTTCACACGAATCCCGTCCTTGGCCCACTCCACCGCGAGGTATCTCGAAAGATGCGCCGCAGCCGCCTTGGTCATCGCATAGGCTGCGCTTGACCCCACGGACAAAATCCCGGCAATACTGCCTATATTCACAATGCTGGCTCGCCCGCTCTTTTTGAGCAGTGGGTACAACAGGCGCGACAGTTCATGCATGCTGGTAACATTGGTGTGGATCACCTTCTCGTATTCAGCAAGCGTGTATTCCGCCGTTGGCTTTCGCAGATTCGTCCCCGCATTATTCACAAGAATGTCCAAGGCATCCCAATCCGCCGGGATTGCACGCAGGACGGCCTCACGCCCTGCCTCCGTCCCAACGTCAGCCAGGCAACCATCGTCAAGCGACACACTTAACACAGTCGCACCCTGCCGCCGCAATTCCTCAACGATCGCAAGCCCAATGCCACGCGATCCTCCCGTGACAACAGCCCGATACCCCTCAAGATTCCAACCGCTCATTGCGCCACCTTTCTCCATTCGGCATCTGCCGCTCCAAGACTCACCAGATTTGCCACAAGACGCGCTGCTCCAGACACTGCAAAAGGCAATTGCCGATACCACGCCATCGAGCAATAAACATACAACCCTTTGCCGTGTCTTGCCTCCAGCCATACGCCCTTCTGAGGAGCCTGCCCCTGATCGTTCATTTCCACCAACGGCTTCCATTGTTCGGCCCAGGTTGCAAAGAACTTCGATCCTCGCTGTTCCACCCAGCCGTCGAAGTCTGCTGCCACAATTCGGTTTGGTCGCGTAAACACATCGGCAGTGGGCGCCAACACTTTCACCGGAGCATCCTCCTCGCTGGTCTCCTCCGCTCCTCGGCCTTGCGTGTAAGGGAATGGTCCATAGTTTTTGTCGTATTCCTGCGTCTGATACTGCACCACCAACACGCCGCCTCGGCTCACGTAGTCGAGCAGCCGCGCATTGTGTTTCTTGACATCCTCCCGGGCCGCATAGGCTCGAATGCCGATGAGGATGGTCGAATACGAAGTTAAGTCTGCCGAGGCCAGCGCAGCTTCACTGAGCATCTCCACCGGCACTCCCAACTGCCGCAACCCTTCCGGCACTTCATCGCCGCTACCCATCACATAGCCCACCCTCAATCCAGGCGCCACCTTCGCGTCAACAGCTCTCAACGCATGCACCGCTGGCTGGCTGGTATACAGTACCTTCAGGCCCGGCTGTGCGACGGGATGAAAACTCACCCCAACTTCGTTTTGTTTAATCACGGCGGCCGCCGTGATCGGGTAGTCTCGGCTTTCGAGCTTTGCGGGCAATCGCAGCGACACACGCAATCGAGCTTCTTCTTTTTCTTTCGCAAGGTCAAAAACGGGTTCCGTGCCGACCATCTCGATTCCCTCCGGGAGCTTCAATCGCAGCTTGCCCTGCTGCCTTGAAGTCGTGAGGTTGCGCACCGTCACGCCCAGTTCATAGTTCCGCATCCCCAACGGCACCATACCGAATCCGCTGTCCATCTCAACACTCACCGGCGGCCCAATTGCCAGCGCCTGGCGCTGCGCACCGGCCCTTGAGTCGACGCTGCTGGTTTCAAACTCACGCTCCATCGTCAAACTGGCCCCGCGATACGTGAAGCTCGCCAGCGCACGAATCCCCGAATCCGGCACAGCCCTCCCCAGCAGGCGATCGTCCGCGAGCCGGTACAGGGAATCCCTCACACTGGCACGGCTCCAAAATGCCCCCGTCGTTCGAGCCTCCGGCAACACGCGCAGCGGATAAACGCCGGTCACATCCGGCTGGCTGATCTCAATCGGCCCCTTCACTCCATAGGCCACCCCACCCACTGCCTCTTGGCCTCTCTGGTGCAACACCATTCGCGCCTTAAACCGCTGTCCCGGTTGTGCCACCTGCAGCGTTTCGACAGAGCGAAACATGGCAAAAGGCCCAGTCAATGGTTGATCCGGTTCTACCAGAGCTTCAAACTCAAGCCCAAGCGCCAACGACAAAGCCTTCTCGATCTGCGGTCGCCACTTGGGCAGTCGTTGCCACGCGTGTGCGAGGGCCGGCGCGCAAGCTTCTGGCTTCAACGCATCAAAGGCCCGCACGGCTGCGAGAATCGCTTCATCATCGGCTTCATTCGGCACTCGATCGAGCACACTGTTCTCGCTCGCCGCTTCCCCCACATTCGAGCCCTCCAGCTTGAGATAAGCCCACACCGGGCCCGGCCGCGGAACATTCGCCGCCATCCCCTGGCTGCGATGCCATCGGTAGCCATCGCGACCGATCTGCGCATAGCTCCGCCCCAGGACTGCATCGTACTGCCCCGTATTCACCTTCAACGTCACGGGCTCACCCTCGCGCCAATTCGTGGTGTACAGCTTCAGAGGTTTCCAATCCGTTGTGCCAGCCTCGCGAAAAGCCCGCTTTGCCATCCGCCCGGCCGTCTGATGATGCCCGTGACCGTCCCGCTCGCTTTCATTAAACCTGCTGATGATGATCTGAGGCTTCACCTCGCGCGTGATTCGCACCACATCCTTCATCAACTCCTGTTCTTGCCATTGCCGCAACGCCTCGCCGATGTTTTTGGAATATCCGTAATCCACCGCGCGGGTAAAGCGAACTTCGACGCCATAGTATTCCGCAGCCTTCAACATCTCAGCCGTTCGCAACACCCCCAGCGCTTCAAAGAAATCCCCACTCACCACGTTCGCCCCGCCCTCGCCGCGGTTCAGAATCAACATAGTTACCTTTGCGCCCAGCCCCCGACTCAGGTAAGTCAGCAAGGCTGGATCCTCGTCGTCAGGATGCGCCGTCACATACAACACCCGAGTGCTATTCGACATCTGCTTCAACGCATGACGCAATCCAGCCGCTCCGCGATCCTCCGGAAGCGTCTCAGCGCCAAGCAAGGCAACAACAATCGACATCGACAAACAAAATGCACGCATGATCTGACATGGTAACTTTGAAACTAGTTCATGCATATCCCGGACGGTATCTTATCCGCTCCGATTCTGGCTAGTTTTGGCGCGGCAAGCAGCCTGGGAGTCATCTACTCGGCCAGAAAAGCGGAAGCAACCACCCTGGCGCATCGCATCCCCTTGCTCGGTGTCCTGGGTGCTTTCGTATTTGCTGCGCAAATGGTCAACTTTCCAGTTGGCCCCGGTGCCAGTGGCCACCTGCTAGGCGGTGCACTTCTCGCAGCCACCATCGGCCCCTGGGCAGCCAGCATCACGATGACAGCGATCCTGATCATCCAAGCGCTCATGTTCCAGGACGGAGGAGTGCTCGCGCTCGCGGCCAATGTCTTCAACATGGCAATTCTCGGTGTCTGGCTTGCCTGGCTCCCATTCCGAGCTCTGTCCAAAATCAATCAGCCTCGGTTGGGCCTCTTTCTGGGTGCCTTGTTATCTGTGCTGCTTTCGGCTGTACTTGCGTTGGCTCAGGTTTCCTTATCCAGCAGAGTCATGACGCAGGGCCTTTGGGTTTTCTGCCTTGGTTTGTTCATCGTCACCGGAGCCATTGAGGGCTTCATCACTCTCGCTGCCTGGGAAGCCATCGAGCGGCTCGAAGGTCGCGCCTCTGGTCAAACGCGAAAGCCGATGCATCTGGCAATCCTTGCAGCCAGCATCGCCATCATGCTCATCGGCGTTTTCTTCGCCTCTGGGGCCCCAGACGTCCTTGAATACTTTCAAACTCAGGCTGGGATTTCATCGAGCGCCACGCCCTTCCCTGCCCTCATGCCTGACTACGAATGGGCCAACCTAAATGTCGAGTGGTTGCGCAAATCGAGCGCCGGTGCACTCGGCCTACTTGCCGCCTTCGCCATCAGCTTCCTGATTTCGAAATTTGTGCCACGCGGACAGCAAGACTAGGCCATGAAGCTCGATCCACGCTGCGCCCTTTTGCTCCTGCTTTCTTATCTCATCGCGCTCGCCTCGATACAACCTGGTGCCAATCGGCTCCTGCTCACCCTGTGTGCATTGCCAGTTGTTCTACTCTTTCTAAGCCCAGTCCCTCGGGCCGAACTCCTCGCCCAGGCTGCTTACGTTCTGCCCTTCTCGTTTGCCATCGCAGCTGTGGCATTGCTTCGCGGCAACACGGCACAAGCTGTGTTCTTTCTGCTGCGCAGCTATATTTCAATCCTGGCTGTGCTGATTACGACGAAGCTCGCCACTACACTGGAGCTTCTCCGCGCCATGGAACGTCTTGGCGCTCCCCGCTTCCTCATCGTCGTTTGTGAATTCGTGATCCGCTACATCGAAGTGCTGCGCAAAGAAGCTGACAGCATGCGGCTCGCTGCCCTCTGCCGCGGTGCAGCGCAGAGCAAACTCATTGCCGCCTCAAGTCTGGGCATGCTCTTTGTTCGCAGCCTCGAGCGCTCCACAGGCATTCACAACGCCATGCTCGCCCGTGGTTTCAATGGCAGCCTTCCCCGCGCTTATCCGATGCAATGGCGCTTGGCAGACACGGTGGCACTGGCGATCGGCATCGCAGGCATCGCCACTTTGAGGTGGGCTGCTTGATCCGCGTCCGCGATCTTCGCTACCGTTACGCCGATTCGGGACCCGTTCTCAATGGCATCGATTTCGATCTCAAGGCCGGCGAGAGCACCGCTCTACTAGGCTCGAACGGCTCAGGCAAAACCACCTTCGCCCTCCATCTCAACGGCATCCTTCAAGGTGAAGGAGAAGTCGAAGTCGCGACAATCCGCGTCACTACGGCAACGCTCGAAGAGGTTCGCCGCAAAGTTGGCTTTGTTTTTCAGTCTTCTGAAAACCAACTCTTCTTGCCCACGGTTCTCGAGGACGTCATGTTCGGCCTTCTCAATCAAGGCGTCCCCGCTGAGCAAGCCAGATCCCGCGCGATGGAAATGCTCGAAAGGCTGCACCTTGCGAGCTACGCCAACCGTAATCCTTTTCACCTCAGCGCCGGGGAGAAGCGCCGCGCCGCCATAGCCGGCGTGCTCGTCATGTCGCCCGAGGTGCTAATCCTCGACGAACCAACTACCTTCCTCGATCCCCCTGGCATCCGCGAACTCGCTGCCATGCTCAATCAACTCCCGATGGCCAAGCTCATCATCACTCACGACTCGCGCTTCGCCATCGACACCACAACCCGAGCTTCCTTCTTCGACAAAGGCCGCATCCTTGCCGACGGCCCAACGCGCGACATCATTCAGCGTTTCGATTGGTTCTAGACGGCATCAGGGCAATCTGCCTGCCGGTCACCACGTAAACTTCATGCTTGCCCAACAGGCGCTTTACCTCCCGAGGTAAAGCAATCTGAGAAACATCAAGCCCTGCGGCAAACGGCGAAAATGCGGGCAGCAAGGTCAGCTTGTTTCCCACGAGAAACGCCGGCACCCGACGCTTCACACTCGCATCGTCGATCAAGCGAATTGCCGGATGGACATGCCCGATCACATAGTGGTCCGCCTCCGGCAACTCCAGATGCAAACGATCCCCATGCAATCCAAGCAATCCCTCATGCCGCCAACTCGGGCTCACGGCAATCGGCAACGCGCCGAAATCCCTCGCGAACGCGCGATCATGATTGCCCTGCACCACGCTCACACGAGCCTTTTCAAGCAACTGCCGCAACACCATCTCGATCATCTCGCGCTCCGCCGCCATCGGCTTGGGTGCATGAACCGTATCTCCCAGGAACACCAGTTCTTCCGGCTCATACTTGTCGACGACTGCAGTCAGGCGTTGAGCAATACCGCCATCCGTCACCGGCCCCATCTGCCCGCGCCGCCGCTGCGCCCAACCATAGCCGAGATGCGCATCGGCAATCATCAGCGTCCGCGTGCTTTCCACAAACAGCGCACCGCTGGCATCAGCAATCCGGTCTGGCCCTATGCGTAATCTGGTTTCCATTGGTCGTACAGCGAAGACACAATCTCATCAAGTGCCTTATCGGGATCCTGCGCCACCAGCGTCTCACGGTTAAACGATGCGAATAGCGGAATCGCGAACGGGCTCGGGCGCTCCAGGTCTCTCACATCCCACGGTGCGCGATAGATCCGGGCCGCCTCTCGCGCCGCTGCCGAAGCATCCAGATCGTCCTCCAACACTTCCCGCACGGCTTCTCTCAATAGCGGATGCCCAGGCTCATACCTTCGAAACGTCTCAAACAACAAACGGCCATTCCAACTTGCAGAACGTTTCTGTGACCCCGGCACGCCGACATTGCGCCGCGCAAGCAGCTGCCCGGTCTCGCAGATCGGCCGGAATTTCGAACCCAACAACTCCGTCTTCTCAAGCGCCGCCTCCAGATCTTCTTCAAAGCGGTACGGCGAAAACGCTTCTCGCAGACGTCCAGGATCGGGCGCGCGTTTTGCGCCAAAGCTCAACAGGAAGTTGTGGTCATCAAAGTTCCCCGCCATCGAGCCAAACTCTTCGCCCAGCCGATGGCTTAAAGTCCAAATCATCGAGCGATTCACGCCACGCCCTGCCACCAGATGAAACAGATACAAGAGGGACCGCTGGCTTGGAATCCTTTCCACCAGCACGGGCTCATCTACTGGAATTGAAGCCGCTCGATGCTGCATCTCAACAAATGCGCTCACTCTTTCCGCCGTTGCAGAATCGACGTCCCAATCCTTTCGCAACACCTCCACACAACCCTTGGCCCCGCCAATCTCAAAAGCCCGCCGCAAACTGCGTCGCAGCACCAGCTCTTCTTCTGCCAGCCTCGCCGTCAGGCTCATCTTGCCACCCATCCAACGCGGTGTCCGCACACGCTCCCCCTTAGCTGGCTCCACCACAGCGACATTTGCGTGAAAGCGCTTCACCACCACACTCTTGCCAGCAATCACAAAAGCTTCTCCCGGCTGTAACCCGGTGAGAAAGCTCTCCTCCACGTCTCCCAATCGATGCTGATTCCGCGTCACCACGCGTACCGAGTAATCATCGCTGATAGTTCCAATGTTCTGGTAGTAAGCCCGGGCCACCTTCTTCGACGCCACTGAAAACTTCGTCCCGCTCAATCGAATCTTGCCGTATTCCGCGCTGCCTCCCAACACTTTCCCACCACCGGCGAGATACACCAAAACACCGTCAAAATCCTCTCGCAGCAAATCGCTGTAGGGTCCCGCTCGACGAATCAGCTCAAAGACCTTTTCGATCTCCTGCTCCCCTTCCACCGCCAGCCCCAGCAGAGCCTGAGCCAACACATCCAGAGGTGCCCGTGGAGCTCGCAAACGGTCGAGCCGCCCTGCCTTGACTGCTGTTCGAATCGCAATGCACTCCAGCAAATCAGGCAGGCTCAACGGCACCAGTGAACCGCTCGCAATACCGCCGATTCGATGCCCCCCTCTACCCAAGCGTTGCATCGCCCGGCTCACGCCCCGTGGCGCACCAATCAGCAGAACCTGATCCACTCCAGAGAAGTCCACCCCCATCTCCAAGCTCGACGAACAGACAACAGCTTTCAACTTCCCTTCTGCTAGCTGATCTTCCACCCACAACCGCTTGTCGCGATCAAGCGAAGCATGATGCACTTCGATCAATTCATCCAGTTCTGGCAACAAAACCTTTAAAGCCAGCCCCAATCGCTCGGCCGCACTTCGCGTTTGCGTAAACACGAGCGAGCACTGCGCCTTCCCCACCAATTCCGCCACTGCATGAGCCACGCGGTAAGGATTGAACCCCGCCGCTGGCAGATGCGTATCATCGGCAAGCTGCGCGATCTCAAGCCGATGCACCTTGCTCGTACTCGCCTCGGCTACTATGCACGGCTGGCTTCCAGCAAGCAAACTCGCCACAGCTTCAACCGGCGAGGCCGTGGCGCTCAGTCCGATCCGCTGCATCCTGCCTGATCCCCGCTGAGCCAACCGCTCCAGTGTGATCGAAAGCAAGCTCCCCCGCTTTGACTCGCAGAAGCCATGAATCTCATCCACAATCACCGCCAGCGGCGCAAACCCATCCCGCCAAGGTGACTGGCTCAACAAGCTCGACAAGCTCTCTGGAGTCGTCAACAGCAGATGCGGCTTCTTGCGTGACATCTGTTGGCGCGCCTCAAGCGATGTATCGCCCGTGCGTGTATCCAGACGAATCCGCCGCGCTTCCGGCAAGCTTGCATTCAATGCTTCAAGCGGCCCCTTCAAGTTTCGCTCGATATCGCGATTCAAACTTCGCAGCGGCGACACATACACCACATGGGTCGCATCCTTCAGCTTTCCCTTTGCCGCCAGTTTGCCCAAGGTCGACAAAGCGCTCAAAAACGCTGCCAGCGTCTTGCCACTCCCAGTCGGTGCCAGGATCAAGGTGTTCTCGCCAGCCAACGTATGCGGCAGGGCTTCGCGTTGGATTTCACTGAATCCAGGGAATCTCCCAAAGAACCACTCTGCCAGCGCTGGATGCAACTTCTTACGCAAGCGAGCGTTCATACAACTCCCTCACTCGTTCGAGCCCGTCAATCTCACTTGCCTCTTTGTCCTTGCGCCAGCGCACGATTCTCGGAAACCGAAGCGCATACCCACATTTGTGGCGCGGGCTTTTCTGCACGCCATCAAAAGCCACTTCGAGCACCACCTTGGGCTCCACCAGCGTTACTCTGCCAAACCTCTCTTTGCTGATCGATCGCAACAGCCGAGTCAACTCGCGAATCTCATCGTCTGTCAGTCCCGAGTAGGCCTTTCCAACATTCAAGAACCGTTCGCCATCCTTCACGGCAAATGTATAGTCGCTCAACAAAGTGGCGCGCCGCCCGCTGCCTTGCTCCGCAGCCGTCACGACCACATCAAGAGTCCCATACGGTCGCTTCACCTTCAACCACTCGGCACTCCGTTTGGCCGATTCATACAAACTCCCGGTCTTCTTCAGCAACAACCCCTCATTGCCGCGTATCCGTGCCCCGGTAAAGGTCTCCTCCAACGCTTCGCGTGAACTCAACCGCCACTGCCGCGACACCATCAACGGCAACCCAACCCCCTCGAACAAACTCTCCAGCTTCTGCCGGCGTGTCTCGATCGCAGCATCGAGCAACAATGCGCCATCCCGATACAACAGGTCATACGCCACAAACACAACTGGCACTTTGTCAATCAACGATGCGTCCACTTTCTTTCGCGCCAGTCTTTGCTGCAACACCGTGAAGTTCAGCGCCCGCCCCTCTCGCCAGGCCAACAGTTCTCCATCCACCACAGCGCTGCCCGGCAAACCTACCAACGCCTCAACCACATCGGGAAACGCAGCCGTCGTATCTTCCATGCCGCGCGTGAAAATTCTCACCTTTCCACCATCGGTATGCACCTGGCTGCGAATGCCGTCGTACTTGTCTTCCACCCACCAGCTTTCAGGCTCAACTAAATCTTCGACATCATCGAGCGGCCGCGCCAGCATGAATTCCAGCGGATGAAATAGCTTCATCTCAAGGGCGGCCAGCGTCCCAGCCCGAGCCGCCCGCGCCACCTGCGCCAGATCCCCGGTCCGATTTGCTGCATCGCGCACCTCTGCAAGCTTCGCTCCCGTGGCCCGCGCCAATGCATCCTCAACCAGCTTCTGCTGCATTCCGATCCGGAAGTTTCCGGTGATCACCTTCAGGAAGTACTTCGTTGTTTTCGGCCGCATCCGCTCGAGCATCCCCTGCAGCAGTTCCACCTTCAAAGCTGTCTTTCGCTCGGCAAACAGACGCAAGTACGCCTGCTCGGCCTCCGCCAGGCTCAGCGACTCTCCAGCCGACTTGCCTTCCATCAACAGCGCAATCGTCTCGCTCGTGTCACCGACCTCCCGATGACACAACCGGAACAGTTCGATCGGAAAGCCCGTTGCCGCAACCGCCGCCTCGCGCAATATCGAGTGGCCAATGCTCAACTTGCGATCTCCCGTACCCGCCACCGGTTCTCCGCACAAGAATCTCGCACCTCTCTCGAGATCAGCATCCGGAAGCGCGCTGAGCCAATCCGCGAGCACTCCAAGCTTTCGGTTGCGGCTCGAGGTGTTCGCAATCCGGTCCAGCACTTCGGCCAGGTGGTCAAAGGTCGCGCTCATTCTTGCGCCACCCCTTCTTCTTCGCTGGCCCGGCTGCGTGCATACGCGGGGGCTTCCGCATGAATGCCGCGCTCGCGCAGAATCCCCGCAAAGGCCTCCGTGTATCCATGAATCACATCCACGTGCCGAGCCCCGGTTGCGCTCACCATTTCGATGAGCTCGGCATAGCTGCAGTGATCACTATACGGGATTAGCTTCTCCGCCCCCGCACGCAACCGGGCATTGTCGAGCCGAGCCCAACCCGAGACGTAGGCAATTCGAATGTCCTTTCCCGTGGCTTCCAGCAGTCGCCGCATCCCAGGCACCACCACCACGGCCTTTCCTTGCACCTGCTTTGAGTCCAAAGGCTCCCAACCAGGCACTGAGTATCCGGCCCGCTCATAGTCAGGCAAAAACTTCGCAATCGCCCCGTGCACCGCTAGCGGAATCCCAGCCTGCCCCAATGCGTAGGCCACCTCCTGCCCCCGTCCTAGCGGATAACCCAGAAACGCCGGCGTCGCGCCTTCCTCTAGACACTCCCGGGCAAAGTTGACTATTTCGTCCCTCGCCTCGTCCCGACTCAAGAAGTGATAAATCGGCAATCCAAAGGTGCTCTCAAGGATCAACCGATCGCAGGGTACGATCTCCGTCGCCGCTCCGCATAAAGGAGCCTTCAGCTTGATGTCACCGGTGTAAACCAGCCTCTGTCCACCAAACTCCACCAGAAGTTGCGCCGCGCCAAGGATGTGCCCAGCCGGATAGCAGGTGAGTTTTGCTCCGTGCCAGTCCAAAGACTGCTCATATTCCAGTGCAATCAACCGCTGCGGTTGGTCAGAGTCTTCCGGCCAGCGCATCCGATACAGCTCCAAAGTCGCTGGCGTTCCAATTAAGGTTTTTGAATATCCTCGCGCGTGATCGCTGTGCGCATGCGAAATCCATGCCGTGGGCTTGGAAATCTGTGGATCCAGCCACAAATCCAGCTCCCGAACGTGAATTCCATCGGAACTATACTGCAGGTCCATTACCTAAACTGAATGGATGTCCAAGCAATGGTAAATGATTGAAAATCGCAGATCTTCCTATAAAACTGCGCATCATTAAGCCAAGAGGTAAACAAGCTTTTTTTTATGCAATCGCAGTCGTTTCCGTCATGGATGAAGTTGGTTCTCGCCGCCGCTGGTTTTTACAACATTGTGTGGGGTGCCCTGGTTGTGTTTGCTCCCGGTCTTTTCTTTGACTGGGCTGGCATGGCGCAACCTAACTACCCTGAACTTTGGCAGTGCATCGGCATGATCGTTGGCGTTTACGGAGTCGGCTACTGGATTGCTTCGAGCGACCCGCTCCGCCACTGGCCCATCGTCCTCGTGGGCTTCATGGGCAAAGTGCTGGGTCCTCTTGGAATGGTGAAGGCTCTTTGGGAAGGTCGATTCCCTCTTAGCTTCACCTGGATCAACGTCACCAACGACCTCATCTGGTGGGTGCCGTTTGGCATGATCTTGGTTGCTGCGGCAAAAACAGCCGAAGAGAATCAACGCGTCTATTCCCCTGACATCCAGGGCTGGGCCATGCGCGCCAAGTCTCAGTTCGGCATCAGCATCCTGGAACACTCCAAGCTCCGTCCTGTCCTTCTCGTTTTCTTGCGTCACGTCGGCTGCACCTTCTGTCGCGAAGCGCTCGCGGACCTCAACGCGAACCGAAAGAACATCGAGGCAACCGGAACACAAATCGTTTTGGTCCACATGGGTCGTGAAGAAACAGCAGAATCGGTTCTTGCGAAATACTCTTTGGGCGACGTGCCCCGCGTCTGGGACCCCAAGTTATCTCTCTACCGTGCCTTCGGGCTCGAAAAGGGTGCGCTGGCCCAGTTGTTCGGCCCCAAGGTTTGGCTACGAGGCTTTAAAGCTGGCTTTATTGGCAAGCATGGAGTCGGGGGCCCCGACGGCGATGTCACGCAAATGCCGGGCGTTTTTCTTGTCTTCCACGGTGAAGTACTCAAGTCTTATCGCCACCAAAGTGCCGCGGACCGACCGGATTACATTGCTCTTGTCAGCGAGCTAAACGATTCCCAACCCCAGGTTTAGCGGCTGGCCGCTATGAGACCGCACCCGGTAATCATTGTTGGAGCTGGCCTTTCTGGCTTGGCTTGCGCCATCGAGCTTCAGGCGAATGGAATTCCGTTTCTGATCCTCGAGGCCTCCGATTCTCCCGGCGGTCGCGTTAAAACCGACACCCTTGACGGCTTCCAGCTGGATCGAGGCTTCCAGGTTTACCTCACCGCCTACCCCGAAGGTCAGCGGCTACTTGATCAAAAAGCCCTTCAGTTTGGTCGATTCTCTCCGGGTGCCATGGTGCGGCTCGACGCCAAGTTCCATCGTGTAATGGACCCTTGGCGCGAACCCTTCGCCGCACTTTCTCAAATCCTCAGCCCGGTCGGTAGCATGACCGACAAGCTTCTCGTCGCCAGGCTGCGTGCCGCTTCCCTTGCTGGCCGACCGGAAGACCTGTTTCGCAAGCAAGAGACATCCAGCCTCAAAGCCCTCGAGCGTTATGGGTTCTCCCGCAACATGATCGATCGTTTCTTCCGCCCATTCTTCGGCGGGATCATGCTCGATGCGAAGCTCGACGTCAGCTCTCGAATGCTTGAATACGTCTTTCGCATGATGGCTTCCGGCGACACGGTTTTGCCCGCAAAAGGTATGGGCGCAATCCCGACGCAGTTGGCCTCCCGCATCGATCAATCAGCAATCCGATACAACACAAGCGTGGCCGCAGTCTCAAGCAACGGAGTCACCTTGAACGACGGTGTTCATCTCGATGCCACCGCAGTCGTAGTCGCCACCGACGGCACCACTGCGCACCATCTTCTCCCTAATCAGATCAAGCCAGTCGGTGGGCGTCATTCCATGACGCTTTACTTTGCCATCAACGGCAAGCCTCCCGTCAACGACCCCATTATCATTTTGAACGGAAATCTCGACTTGCCGATCCAAAATGCTTGTCTGCCCAGCCTCGTTTGCCCCAGCTATGCGCCGGCTGGCCAACACCTGCTCAGCGCCACGGTGCTCGGCGACCCAGCGGAACCAGATGTTGCGATTGAAGCCCAGGTACGTACCCAACTCGGAAGTTGGCTCGACGCAGACACGTCTCAATGGCGTCATTTGCGCACTTACCGGGTTCACAACGCCCACCCAGTCACACAGCCCGCAACTGTAGCGGAGCAGCCCGTCCACCTCGACAACGGAGTATTCGTCTGCGGTGACCATCGATTTATGCCAAGCATCCAGGCAGCACTCGTCAATGGTCGCCATGCTGGAATGGCGGTCGCCGCCCATGTCGGCTGATCGCCTGCTTTGGATCAACCTCGCGACTTCACTATATATGACAGGCCTGATCTGGTTCGTTCAGATCGTCCACTACCCCTTATTCGCTCAAATCCCCGCAGAGGGGTTCCAGCCGTATGAGCAGCGTCATCAAGCGCGAACATCTTATGTGGTCGCACCCGTGATGCTCGCTGAGCTCGCCGTGAGCATCGCCATCCTGGCGGCGGCGCCGACCAACCGTCTTTTCTGGATCACTTCAGCCCTAACGGGCGTAGTCTGGCTTTCGACTGTGTTGGTTCAGATGCCTTTGCACGGACAACTCGGCCAGGGCTACTCAATCTCGGCGATCCATCAGCTCGTTAGTAGCAATTGGATTCGCACGATCGCCTGGTCCCTCCGGTCACTGCTCCTGCTTTATGGCTTAACGCAGTCCGTGCGCTAAGCCGCTGGATCTACGGGATCCAGCATTTTCGCTGCCCGTTTCTTATTCGAAACCACGACGTTACAACGATGCTTCAGCTTTCCGTTTAACTCCACCGACACCGGCTTGTTGGCCGGATAATCGAAGCTCAGCACATCGCCCACCTTCAGATTCAGCAAATCCTTGAGCAGCAAATTCGACCCGCGCAGCCTGACGTCCATCTCCACCTTGGAATTTCGAACCCGGGAAAACACACGCCGCGTGTCCTCCTCGGTGCTTTCCGTCTTGCGAATCGTCCATTGATCCGTAAACTTGTGGCTCAGCATTTTGATGATGATCGAGGGGATCCCGATATTCATCATGCCGCTCACTTCCCCAATGCGGATTTCAATTGATACAGCAACAATCGCTTCATTTGGCGCGAGGATCTGCATCAACTGCGACTCAGTCTCATAGCCATTGATATGAAAGTCGATCGCGGCGATTCCCTTCCAGGCTTCTTTCAAGTCGCGCAGCATCACCTTGAAAATGCTTTCGAGAATCGACTGCTCGATTTCGGTAACTTCCCGCTCCACCTTGGTCAAAGCCGAAACAGACCCGCCCAACAACATCTCCAGCATCGGGAAGATCATCGTCGGATTCAGTTCGAGCAGGCAGTTGCTATCGAAAGGCTGAGCGTCGATGGTGGCCACGACGGTCGGCGACGGCAACACCTGCTGGAACTCCGTGAACGAAAGCTGTTCCACGCTGACGAGATTAACCACTACATAGGCGCGCAGATAGGCCGATAAGCTACTGGCTAGAGAGCGCGAAAAGGCCTCATGCAAAACATAGATCGAACGCAGCTGATCCTTGGCGATACGATCCGGGCGACGGAAGTTATATGGCTGCGCCCTTCGCGCCAGTTCCGATCGACGAGCATTCGCGCTCGTCTGCTGGAACATATTATCGATTTCGTTTTGAGACAGAACACGGGCCGACATCTTTTCTGTAATCGTCCCGTCTTACCCCCTCCTTCAGTAGGCCACTTGTTAAATTAGAGGTAGCATGAATACTTTTCATGTCCAGAACTTCGGTTGCCGCGCTTCCCAGGCGGACGGGGCTGCCCTCGAGGCCAGCCTCACCGCCAAGGGCCTCGCCCCGACTGCCGAAGCCCGCGACGCGAATCTTGTTGTTCTCAACACCTGCACGGTCACGGCCTCGGCCGATCAGGACGTCCGGCAACTCATCCGCCGGGTCCAGCGCGAAAACCCGGACGCGAAAATCCTCGTCACTGGTTGTTACGCGCAACGGTCTTCTGAAGAAATCGCGGCTTTCGACGGTGTCAGTTGGGTCGTCGGCAATTCCCATAAAGGCGCCATCGGCGATATCGTTACCGAGAATCCCGCGCCTTATCATGCCGAAATCCACGTCGGCGACATCTTTGCCCAAAATGAATTCTTCACCGCTCCGGTAGAAGGCCCGGCCGGGGACCGTTCCCGCCCGAACCTCAAGATCCAGGACGGCTGCAACAATCGCTGTTCGTTTTGCATCATCCCAAGCGTCCGCGGCAAGTCCCGTTCTGCCCAGCAGGATTGGGTGCTCGCAGAGACAGAACGTCTGGCGCAGGCAGGCTACCCGGAAATCGTACTCACTGGGATCAATCTCGGCCGCTGGGGCCGCGAATGGGGTTCCGGCCGCCAACTGCCAGATCTGCTTCGCCGCATGATCGAAGAGACTTCGATCGGCCTGATCCGCCTGTCCAGCATCGAGCCCATGGATTTCTCAGACGGTCTGCTCGACCTCATGGCCACTTCACCGCGGATCGCCCAGCACGTCCATGCACCCCTGCAAAGCGGCAGCGACACGGTGCTGCGAAGGATGCATCGCAAGTACCGCCCCCGTCACTATGAAGACCGCATTCGCCGCGCTCATTCGCTGATGCCCGATGCTGCGATTGGTGCGGATGTGATGGTTGGCTTCCCAGGCGAGACCGAAGCAGAATTCCAGCAAAGCGTCGACTTCATCGAGTCTTTGCCGTTTAGCTATCTGCACGTATTTACTTATTCCGAGCGTCCTGGCACGAAGGCCGTCGATATGGCCACACCCGTCCCGATGGAAGTCCGCCGCGAACGCAATCGCATTCTGCAAACGATCAGTGCCCGCAAGAATCAGGAATTTCGCCGCCGTCAGATCGGCAAGCGCTTCCCCGCCGTCACCATCAGTGACCTCGGCATCGCCCTCACCACCAACTACATCCGCGTGGAACTGGCCCAGCCCACACCGGCCAAGCAACGTATCGAAGTTGAACTCGGCTCAGTGAGTGATCGCGGCATGCGCGAAGCCAAACCCCTGCTGGTCTTAGGTTAAGCTCTCAAAGTCATCCCGCCAGATAGCTACAGCATGCTTAGCGAGTTGGCTCTGAAAGTGCTTCATCCGTTCAAAATTCCAATCTGGATACTGTGCAACCAACTTTGGAAGCTCGAAGCGGCTTTCTTGATAAAGATGTCGCTTCTTATCAAAGTGGATATTTGCCCCACGCCGGTTCAGCGAAGCTTCTAGCGGGATCAAGTTGCCAAGTCTGGACATCCAATCCACATCTGAACTCTGTGGTTCGACGTGCTCAATTGACCAATCTGATGCATTTTGATCGTTGGTTTGGCCGCTAATCCGGTCTTCGATAGCCAACAGGATGTATCCGATCAATCTCCTCTTTTGAGCGAATTCAAGCTCCAAAGTCTCGAAGTTGGCGAAGAACACCTCGTCGACTGGGTAAACGCTTTGGATCGCTGCTGCAATCGCTCCCGCGCTCAGAAGTCGGCCCTCGCGCACTTCAATGGCCGCGCGGTTAAACACGGGCTCCACGACATGTGTGCTCAACCTTCCGACAACGTTGTATCGAAAAGTTTGATTCACAGCGAGTCGCAATAGCCGAGTCAACTCTCTAGGCGATAACTTTGGAATCGCCGATAGAAGCAACGGAAAGATCTGCGACGCACCAAATAACCTGAGCGCCGTGATCAGCCTTCTTGCTTCGGGATTTGTAGCCCAAAGCTCATGCTCGGGATCGGCCAAAGCAGCATACCTGCCAGCCTCAATTTCGATCTCGTTCAAGAAGGAAAGTGCGTCTGCTGGCGACGGTGACTTTGTTCGAACGAGAGTAAAAAGATCCTGAGCTCGCACCTGAGGCTTGAACATGCAGAAGTAATGCCGAAGGAACGGAGTGAAGTGCTCCGCGGAAACTGCAGCGAGAATTCTGTCCCAAACCGCTTCCGCATAGGATTGGTCTGAATCTGCTTGAAACTGAGAGAACAACCAATTCTTGATTAGATCGGCAGGACTTAGACGCACTCCGCGAGCGTTCAAAGTCTCAAACACCCGGAAGGCGCTCAAATGATCCGCGACTTCAATCCCGATAAAGACTAGTTTTCTAGCAACAACCTCATCTATAAATGTTGCAAGAGCCGCACCATCGCTGTTCAACCGCACATCTTGTTCGATCTTTTTTAGAAAAAATTGAAAGGCTTCCCAAATTAAACGGTTGCTCTTCGGTTCCTTCCTGAGGTTGGCTGGGGCTCGAAAGTTGATTAGGTGAGTTTGGAAAAAGCTGTCGTTCACCTTGTTTAAGGTCAACTTGCTATTGCGGGTGAGAGCCCCTGGGCTGATGAATGAAACCAACGCGCTGTGCAATAGTTCCGCTCTTTGGGTACCTTGCAAATCCCGCCCATCCATTTCCATTGCCTTCAAATGCTCGACAGCAGCAAGAATCAGCAGAAGGCAGGAAGTTATGCGTTGCTGCCCGTCGATCAATTCAAAGCTACGTGTGTCCGCTGGACGAAACACAACCGACCCCATAAAATGCACTGCTGAATCATGTTCTCGAAGTGGCTGCAAGTCCATCCAAAGCTCTTCCCAATTTTCATCGGTCCACGTGTAGCTCCGCTGGAATCGCGGAACAAACAGACGGCGGCCATTTCCCAATAGTTCACTCAGAGAATAGCTGTCTGCATTAAAGTCCAGTGCTGCCATTGCGCTAAACCTCCCGCCGGTTCTCAAGGCTCTTGAGCATCGTCACCTCATCGGCGAAGTCCAGATCAGACCCCACCGGAATCCCCATCGCGATCCGCGTCACCCTCAGCCCCAGAGGCTTCAACAACCGGCTCAGATAGGCAGCCGTCGCCTCGCCTTCCACTGTCGGATTCGTCGCCAGAATGATCTCTTCAATACCCGCATCCGACAACCGCTCGAGCAAGCTCTTGATCTTCAACTGCTCCGGCCCCACTCCACGCAGCGGCGAGATCGCCCCATGCAGCACGTGATACAGCCCATCAAAGGACCGAGTCGTCTCGATCGGAATAATGTTGTGCGGATCCTCAACAACGCAGATCGTCTTCTGATTCCGTCGCGGATCCGAACAGAACACACATAACTCCGAAGAGCTGATGTTATTGCAGACCTTGCACAGAGTCAGATTGTCCTTGACGTCGATCAATGCCTGACTCAGGCGCAGCGCATTCTCCCGCGGCGATCGCATCACATGAAACGCCAATCGTTGCGCCGACTTCTGCCCGATCCCGGGCAACCGGCGAAACTCGGCGATCAGCCGCTCCAGTGGTTCGGCGAAGTCCGGCATTAGAACATGCCAGGCGGCAAGCCCATGCCCCCAAGCATGGAACTCGTCTTCTTCGACGTCTCGTCGTCCACCTTCTTGGCGGCCTCGTTGAACGCAGCCATCACCAGGTCCTGCAGCATTTCGACGTCACCAGCCACCTCAGCGTCGATCTTCACTTCAAGCACCCGCTTCTGTCCGTCCATCTTCACATTCACCATGCCGCCGCCCGCTCCGGCTTCAACGCGAATCGCGGCAATATCCTGCTGCAGACGCTCCTGCATGGCCTGCGCCTGCTTCATCATGGCTTGCATGTTTCCGGGTAATTTCATGGTTATTCCTGATCTGACAAGTCTCTCACGCCGCGCACCGTGGAATCCTTAAAGATCTCCCGATACCGTTGCACTTGCGGATTCGCAAGCGCTCTCTCGCGCGTCGCTTCATCATCCTCGGCTGGTTTCGGGGCGGCGGCCTTCGCCTCCACCACCGTATCGTCCTGCACCACTTCAATCCGCACCAGCCGCCCTGTCACGGCCTGCAGCGCAGCTGCAATATCTCGCGATTGCAATGGCCGCACAAACTCGCGCGGAGCGGAGAACTTCACGCCAGTCCCTGTTTCTTCAAGTCGCGCATTCTGCACCGCGTCGGCAGAGAACTTTTTCTTCTGCTCAGTCAGATAAGCGAGCAAGCGCTCCTTGAGCGGCGAATCGGGAGCGACTTCAACTTTCGCCTTCTCCACCACCGGAGCAACGACTGGCTCAGCAGCTGGCTCAGGAACCGGCACCGGCGCCGCCACCCGCAAATTCAGCCGCTCCCTCGGCGCACTCGCCGAAGCACTCAGCGCCACCGGCTTCGATTGCGGCAGGCTCGCCAGCACTTCCTCAATCGCCGTCAACTTACCCGCCTGCACCATGCGGATCAATCCCAATTCCATGTGCAACCGCGGCTGCAGCGAATGCTGCAAAGCTCCGAACAAATCGAGCGTCAACTGCAGGTACCGCGTCAGGTCGAGTTCGCTGAATTTTTCCGCCGTCGCCGCCAACCGCTGGATCTCGGCCGGCGAAGCCGCAATCAACCGGGTATTTCCACCCGTAACCTTCGCCACCAGCAGATTCCGGAAGTACCGCGCCAATTCCCTGCAAAAATGCTGCAAGCTTTGCCCGCTCCGCTCAAGTTCCATCACGATCTCAAGCATCCGTGCGGAATCCTGCTTTTCGAGCGCGATCGCGACATCCCCCAGCGCATCCATCCCGAAGATGCCCAACAACTGCCGCACTTCCTTGGCATGCAGCGTTGAGCCGCAACAGGCGATCGCCTGGTCAAGCGCCGACAGAGAATCTCTAACGCTCCCCTCGCCCGTTTGCGCCAATACCGCCAGCGCATCCTCATCCGCCGTAATACCTTCTTCTTTGCAGATGAACTTCATCCGCTCCATCAACTCGGCAAACTCAACCGACCGGAAGCTAAACTGCTGGCACCGCGAAGCAATCGTCACCGGGATCTTGTGGGTCTCCGTCGTGCACAGGATAAACACCGCCCATTCCGGCGGTTCCTCAAGCGTCTTCAGCAGGGCGTTAAACGCTTCCGTCGTGATCTGGTGCGCCTCGTCAATGATGAATACTTTGTAGCGATCACGCGAAGGCCGAAACCGCACATTCTCGCGCAACTCGCGCATCTCGTTGATGCCGCGATTGGACGCCGCGTCAATCTCGATCACATCGATCGCATTGCCTTGAAGCACTTCAAGACACGACGCACACTTCCCGCATGGATTCGCCGTAGGCCCCTCGACGCAATTCAAACATCGCGCCATGATTCGCGCCACCGTCGTCTTGCCCGTTCCACGCTGCCCCGCAAAAATGTAGCCATGCGCGATCCTCTTTTGCGTGATGGCATTATCGAGGGTGTGCTTTACATGTTCTTGCCCAATCAGTTCATCAAAATCGCGAGGTCGATATTTGCGGGCAATGACCTGATAGGACATAGAATCAGTAGGGTAAAGAAAATGATAGCCAGACCCTGGGTGATCCGCGGCACACGGGCTAAACCACTACCGTTGCTTCCTTCCGGACCTGGCGGGGTTTGCAGCCGACCGTTGCACGGAGCCCAAAGCCTGGCAATTCATTAGTCTAACATCCGCAGCTGAAGGGAATCACAGCATGAAAGAATTAACCCGGGGCGTAGTCCGCTTCGAAAAAGAAATTTACCCCAAACGAAAAGACTTCTTCGACAAACTCATCGCGAAACAGTTTCCTCGCGCTCTGTTTATCACCTGTTCCGATTCCCGCGTCGTCCCGAACATGATCACAGACTCCGAGCCGGGTGACCTTTTCACCATCCGCAATGCCGGCAACATTATCCCGCCCTACGAAGAGGCAATGGGTGGCGTCTCGGCCTCGATCGAGTACGCAGTCATGGTGCTCAACATTAAGAACATCATCGTCTGCGGACACACCCGCTGTGGGGCGATGCACGCCGCCATGCACCCGGAATCGGTTTCCCAAATGCCGATCGTCAAGAGCTGGCTCAACCATTCTGAAAGCGCCCGCCGTATTGTCATGGGACACAAAGACCTCCCCGAAGAAAAGCGCGCCCTGATCATGGTCGAGGAAAATGTCCTCGCTCAGCTCGATCACTTGCGCACCCATCCTAGCGTCGCGGCAGCCCTGGCCCGCGGCGACATGGAACTCTACGGCTGGGTCTTCGATATCGTCCACGGCAATGTGACATCCTACGACGGCGAGCAGGGCGAGTTCGTTCCGATCTCCGCAGAGCATATGCCGACTGCGACCCCGCCCCGCCGGAGACGCGTACTTTGATGCAAACGCTCTCCAAGGACCTTCTCGCCAGTTTCGTCGTATTTCTGGTCGCCCTGCCGCTGTGTCTTAGCGTGGCGGTCGCCTCCGGTGTGCCGCCAGAGGCGGGCCTCATCACGGGCATCGTTGGCGGACTGGTGGTCGGCTCTCTCTCCGGTTCACCCCTCCAGGTCAGTGGCCCCGCTGCTGGCTTGGTTGTGTTGGTCTTCGACCTCAAAAGCGAGCATGGCATCGCCTCGCTTGGCCTCATCCTCATATTGGCTGGCCTCATGCAAGCAGCCATGGGGCTCTTGCGCGCGGGCGAGTGGTTCCGCGCCATCTCACCCGCGGTCGTCTACGGCATGCTGGCTGGCATCGGCATCCTCATCATGGTCGGCCAATTCCACGTCGCGGTAGACGATAGCCCCAAGGGCAGCGGCATTAAGAATATCGTTTCCATCCCTGAGGCGATCTTCAACGGCATTTTCCCTATCGACGGAAGCCCCCACGAAATGGCCGCACTCCTTGGCCTGCTCACTATGGCCGTGATCCTGCTTTGGAACACCTACCGTCCCGATAGCCTTAAGTTTCTGCCGGGTCCTCTGATGGGGCTTCTGGCGGCAGCCATCGCCAGCTATTTCTACAAGCTCGAAATCAAACATGTCGTGGTGCCGGACAACCTGCTTGGCAATCTGGCTCCGCCCAGTCTGGCCACGCTAGGCGAACTCAAGCACATGAAATACTGGGCCGAAGCCGCCGCCCTGGCCTTTATTGCCAGTGCGGAAACTCTGCTCAGCGCCGCCGCCGTCGACAAGATGGTTGCCGCCACGGGCCGTCGCCACCTGCGCACCAAATATGATCGGGAACTGGTCGCCCAGGGCGCTGGTAACCTCATCTGCGGTGCCTTTGGCGCACTCCCCATGACCGGCGTGATTGTTCGCTCCAGCGCCAACGTCCAGGCCGGCGCTCAAACTCGGGCCTCGGCTATTATGCACGGCGGCTGGCTTCTCGTCACGGTTTTGCTCATCCCCCATGTGCTCGAACGCATCCCAACATCCGCCCTCGCCGCCGTCCTGGTGCTCACAGGTTGGAAGCTCGTCAACATCGAACACATCAAGAAGCTTCGTGAATACGGCTGGATTCCAGTCACAATCTACTTCTCAACCCTCATCGGCATCGTCGCCTTCGATCTGTTGACGGGCGTCCTCATCGGCATCGGCCTGACACTTACCAAAATGGTGTTCAAAGCCTCCCGGCTCGGCATCAAGTTGGTGAGCCACCACTCCGGCAGAAGCGATCTTTATCTCGAAGGTTCCGCGACCTTCATACGATTACCTTTTCTCGCCGACACGCTCGATAAAGTACCCGCCACAGGCGAACTCCACATCCACTTCGAAAAGCTCGTGTATCTCGACCACTCCTGTCTCGACCTGATTCAGGAATGGCGTTCGGCCCATGAAGCAAATGGGGGCAAAGTACTCGTCGACTGGCCTCGCTTGGTCGAACGCTACACACGCTGAAACATTTAGGGCCGCAAAATCGCCACACTCGGCCCAGCAGGAATCGTCTGCGAATCCAGCACCTCGCCTCGCTCCACATCCAGATGCAGCGCCTGCTGCCCAGCCCCGTCGCGCACAATCAACACGTCGCCGCTCGGAGTGAACTCAAGCCCCTGCGGCTGTATCAATCTTGGCAACGAGATCCGACGCAACACACGCCGCGCCTGCACATCGTATTCATCGAGCCCGAATGTCGAAGGAAACGCCCAGTAAATCCGCTGCCCATTCGGATGAATCACAATCTGATCCGCTGCAATCGGCAGGCCAGTCGCCGCCACGCTGGAGGCCCCGGTCAATGTGTCAAACACCGTCATGCTGGGTTCCGTGGTGTTCAGCTCATTTAAGCTCGTCCCCGTAATGTAGATCACCGCTCCATCCGGACTCAACACAGCAGAGCTCGGGTTCGTTGTCCCCAACGAAAACTGGTTTCGGATCTGCCGCGTCGCCGGGTCGATCACAAAAACAAACCCTCGATCTGTCGCGCTCTCCGGGTTCCTCACCACCGCATAAGCGGTTCGTCCCGAAGCGGAGAAGAACAACCCCACTGGCACGGCTTGCGGATTCAGCCGGAAAGGAATCGAACCTACGACGCGCTCACTCACCGGGTCGCTGATCGAGATCTGATTCGCGCTTCCGGAGTGCGTTACCCAAACCTCACCATTCCCGGGCCGTAGCGCGATTTGCCTGGCAAGAGCTGGCAACACAACGGAGCGCCCCACCGTCAAGGCCTGCAGATTCAAAAACCGCAGCGTAAACTCAGCACCGCCGCACAACACCGCCATTCGGTTCTCGGCCAGCGCCGCATTCGGATTGGCGAAATTGGCAAAGGGGAAATCATAGAGCTCGCGTGCGATGGCCCGCGGGTCCGGAATCTGCAATTCTCTCTCCTGCAACCGCGTCCGAGTGTACCGCCCACCCTCGCGCTTCGAAGTCCACAACTGTACGCGCGAAAATCCGTTCACTCCCGGTGCAGAATACATCGCCACTTCGAGAAACTGGCCAGTCCCATCTGCGCGATCCCCCTGCTGCTGTTGTGCCACGCGCCTGCCACTTGGCCCCAGCAATTCCACCACTCCTGCGATTACGAGCAACCCGAGCGTCTTCATTGGATGTATACCGCCTTTGTCTGCCACTGGCTAAACAACAACAGCCCGCCATCGAGGCCGCTGCTGGAAAAGGGCACAGCCCGCGTCAACGGCACCACACCAATCCCGATCATCGCGAGTGACCCATCGGGCCGGCCAAAGGACGGGGGCAAATTCGCGAGCAAATCCGGCGAGAGTATGAACTCGCTCACTCCCGGCGCCGCCACACACGTAATCGCGGTCGTCGCGTTATGCACCGCCGAATAGGCTACCAGCGACAGTTCGCTCGTCGCGTTAAAGTCATTCGGCGTGAAAGGAATCCGCGTGTTCACACTCCTGCGAATCCGGTCCAGATTCGCTCTGCCGCTCCAGGCAAACAGATTCGTCTGATTCGGCTGCACGGTCGTGCTTCCGATCGCACCGTCATAGCTCACCGTCACCGTATTGGGAAAATCCAGGCGCAACTGGCCTACACCGTCGTTCGCCCGTAAGCTCCCCACTGTTCCTGAGTAACCTGCTTGCGGCACAGTGACGCCCGCCGCCTCCGTCTCGCCAGCAAATGGAGTGCTCAATCGAATCGCCGACCCGGCATCGAGAGCGCTTGACGCCGCCGCTACACCGCGCAATGCGGCCCCGCGGAATACATTGCCACTCGTCTGCTGCACCATGCAAGTCCCAGGGGGCGGATAAGAAAACAACGGGTCAAACACAAACGACGAAGCGGGGCGATTCCAGAAGTAAGCCCGCATCGAATCGATCGTGTTCTGCTCCACCGTCGTGACATGCGTATCTACTTGCAATTGCGTCCGGTCGAGCCAGATCATTCCCTGACGCCGCGAATTGCGAATCAAATCCGTAAAAGGGTTAAAGGCATCAGAGCAGCGCGCCCCTGCTGTCGCCGCAATCGCCATCGTCACCGTATTCGAAACTCCGCTACCAGCCTTCACGCGCACCGGCACATAACAACCCTGCGGCGCATCCTCAGGCACTCGCACCACAATCTGATCCACACCCGCGCAACAAGGGCTGCGTCCCGCATAGAGCCTCACCGCATCACGCTCTCCAATCGTGATCGTCACCGGCGCTTCCACATCTTGCGCCGTCGGGGCCACGTTATCGCCGAACGGCACTCGGCCAAGTCCTGTCGCCCAGATCGTAATCACCTGTCCTCGCGCCGCGCTGGTGTCGAGAGAATTGACGGGCTGATCCGCCGTTGTATTGAAGTTCTGCACCACTCCAGGGCCAAAGCCACCTGAGGAAATCGCGAAGATCCCAGGCCCGTTTTCCACCACCTCCACCGCCACCGGCGGGCTCGTCCGCCCCCCAAAAGAGATCCGCATCGAGCAGGTCCCCAGCGGCGTGTTCGACGGCAGAATCGCATTCACCTGGCCTGCCGAAACAAAGATCGGAATCGCCGAGACGCTGATGCCGCCTTGCGCCACCGTGATATTGACGCCGTTAAACGTAGGAGTCAGCGGAAATGCGCTCACAGTCGCTGGCGTTGTCGGCCCAAGGTTCGTACCAAAGATCGTAAACACGCCTCCCCGGCCCAATCCGCCGTTCGGCAATCCGGGCGGTGCCAGGCTGGCTGCGTTCAGCACACCGCGATACGTGATCACCGGCTGCCCAAACGCACACACTGCCATCAGCAACAAAACGAAACGAAATACCATCAATCCCTAATCTACAGCTAAACTGGAGTTTCCCTCACATGTTGCAAGCAGGAATTGTTGGGTTGCCCAACGTAGGCAAGAGCACGCTCTTTAACGCATTGACCAAGTCACGAAAAGCGATGGCCGCAAACTATCGCTTCTGTACCATCGAGCCAAACGAAGGCATGGTCACCGTCCCCGATGACCGTCTGGAAGTTCTCAGCAAGCTCTCCGGCTCGGAGAAAGTCGTCCCCGCCGTCTTCCAGTTCGTCGATATCGCCGGTCTGGTCGCCGGCGCCAGCAAAGGGGAAGGTCTCGGCAACCAGTTCCTCGCCCACATCCGCGAGGTCGACGCAATCGTTCAAGTCGTCCGTTGCTTTGAGAACACTAATATCGAGCACGTCATGGACACGGTTGATCCGGTTCGCGACATCGAGATCATCAACACAGAGCTCCTGCTCGCCGACATGGATTCGATTGAGAAACAGAAAGCCAAGCTCCAGAAGCTCGCCCGCAGCGGCGACAAGAAAGCCTCGGCTACTCTCGATCTGATCGCACGCCTCGAGCCCCATCTCTCCGACGGCAAATACGCCGTCACCATGGAGATGACTCCCGAAGAGAAGGCCCTCGCCAAGCCCCTCTTCCTGCTCACCAACAAACCCACGATCTACGCCTGCAACGTCTCGGAAGGCGATCTGGCCAACCCCGAGGCGAACCCCTTCGTCGGCAAGGTCCGCGAATACGTCGCCACACATCACGACACCAGCGCCGTTGTCGTCTCGGCTGAAATCGAAGCCGAACTTGTGATGCTCGCCGCTGAAGAAGCTGCGGAATACCTCGAAGGCCTCGGCGTCAAAGAGAGCGGCGTCGGCAACCTGATCCGCGAGGCCTACCATCTGCTCGGCCTGCGCACCTATCTCACCACTGGCGTGAAAGAAACCCGCGCCTGGACGATCCACGCTGGCTGGAAGGCCCCCCAGGCCGCTGGCGTGATTCACTCTGATTTCGAGAAGTCCTTCATCAGCGCCGACACCATCGCTTATTCCGACCTCACCTCCCTCGGCAGCTTCGCCAAGGCCCGCGAAGTCGGCAAGCTCCGCACAGAAGGTAAGGAGTACGTCGTGCAGGACGGCGACGTGATGGAATTCAAAACCTTCGTCTAACGACTAGACGTGCTGGTCAAACAGGATCTGGTTCCCGTCCGGATCCACCACAACAAAACTGGCCGGCCCCTTGGTGGTCTCATCCGCCTCCAGCGTCGGCTTGATACCCTTCACCTTCAATTGCTTCTGCAACTCACGCACATCCGTGAACGCAGCCACCTTCTTCGCATCGCTATCCCAACCCGGGTTGAAGGTCAGAATGTTTTTATCAAACATCCCTTGAAATAGCCCGATTACGGTGTCGCCGTTCTTCATGATCTGCCATTTCGTTTTGTTGCCCATGAAGGGAGTGAAGCCCAGCTTCTCGTAAAACTCTTGCGAGGCCTTGATGTCCTTCACTGTCAGGCTGATCGAGAATGCCCCCAGTTGCATCCCGGTGGGCGCAGCCGCAGCCGCCAGCGCTACTCCAGCTGCAGCCTGTCTTCGTGTGATCTTGCGTGCCATGACGAAGCATCATAGCAGCCCACCTAAGATAAGGGAACGCATCCCGATTTCCTCGCCGAATCGATCGCCATCCTCGAACGCACTCCAGCCACAGTCCACAGCCTGCTCCACAATCTCCCCAGTAGCTGGACCACTGCCACAGACGGTCCGAACACCTGGAGCCCCTACGACGTCATCGGCCATCTCATTCACTGCGAGCGAGCCGACTGGATGCCCCGCCTCGAAATCATCCTGACGCATGGCACCTCGCGCCCCTTCGACCCGTTTGATCGCGAAGCTCAATTCCGCGAGAGCGTTGGCAAAACCCTCACCGATCTACTCGATGAATTCACCACTCTGCGGCACTCGAACCTCACCAAGCTCGAATCACTCCAGCTCACCGAAAGCGATCTTTCACTCGAAGGCACCCACCCCGCCTTCGGCACCGTAACCGCCGGCCAACTCATCGCAACCTGGACGACACACGATCTCGCACACATCATCCAAATCAGCCGCACCATGGCCCGCCGATACAAAGAAGAAGTCGGCCCCTGGGCTCAATACCTCTCCGTGATGGCGTAAAGCTTCATGGCTCATGCGCGAAGTCGTCAACCTGAGGGAATTCAATCACCTCGTTGAACTAGGACTAGCGCTGCGTGAAGAGAATCTGGTTCCCATCTGGATCCACCACAACAAACTCTGCCGGCCCCTTGGTGGTCTCATCTGTTTCTATCTTCGGCTGGATGCCCTTCGCCTTCAGTTGCTTCTGAAACTCCCGGATGTCGGTGGACTCAGCCAGTTCCGTTCCGTTGCCTGCCGAGCTGAAGTCAATCGTAATGATTTGGTCAAAACCAACCGCAGCCACTGAAAGAAAGATCGTGATTTCGCCGTTTTTCATGATGATCCTGCCCGTTGAGCTCCACACCTCCCTCGTGAATCCCAGCTTGAGGTAAAACTCTTCTGAAGCCTTCAAGTCTTGCACTGCAATTCTGATCACGGACATCCCCAATTGCATCCCATCTGGCGTGGCGGTTGCGTTAGCACTCAAGCTAACTCCAACGGCAAATGCTTCTTTTCCAGCCTGGGGGGCCATGACGTTTCTCCGTGATGGCCTAACGCTTCCCAGCCACGCTCACTTCGATATCGTCCGGCGTCCCCTCGCCCACGCAAGCTGCGAACTGGAACTTCTTGTCGTAGCAGATCAGCGCTTCCGAAAATCGATTGCCCGACACCACACTGATACGCACGTGTTCGCGCTTTAAGCCCTTGCTGCGATTTGCGTCCACCAGCGTCTTCTTGATCGCCCCCGCCGTTGTACGGCCACCCTTCAAATCAGGCAATGTCACATTGCGATACAAAGTCTCCACTTGCTGCAGATAAGCCTTGGCATTCGGCCACGCGCAGGTGCCGTGCTTCACCCACTCATCCTGAATCAACTGCGCCCCGGGCATCGTGCACAAATACGGCTTCATCGTCTCCGTTGACAAAATCTCTGGTGCTTTGCAGTGCCGCGGATGCTCATCACTCCGGCGCGCACGCGCCGACTGCGGCCACAGCCCATGCACAACAAACCCAAACCGATTCTCTTCACACTGCCAGCGATTCCTCGCGCTCTGGCCCGCCGGAGAATTGCAAAACTGCGGCGACCAACTCACCGCCAGTGCATAGTAATCCGTCGCAATATCCCGGTTCTTGTAATCCACGCGCGTCTCTCGTGTCGGAGGCACATTCCCCGGAATTGTACACTGCTGCGCCAACAGCAATAGCAACAAATAAGCCATGTTCCTTATCCTATCCGGTTCACTCGGCCTTCCAGCACAAGTACGCTCGAACCCCCAACCTTTACTTGCTCCACTGTGCCATTGCCCAGCTTCACTGCCGACAGCAACAACTCACTCGGCCGCCCCATTAAATGCCCCTGCTCCATCTTCACAACCGTGCCGCTCTTCACCACACCATGCTTCACCAGATACGCCGCAGCCGAGCCCGCAGCCGAACCCGTCGCCGGGTCTTCCAGCCGAGGTGTGATCTTGCGGGCATGCACCGCCGCCGAATTGTCAAGCGTATCCCGCGTCAGCAAATAAACCCCGCGCTGCACATCACCCTTGGCGAAGTACTCGCTCAAACGAACCCAATCGAACTTCACACCCTTCATCGCCGCCATCGACTTCAACATCACAATCAGATTCGGCCGCCCTGTCGACACATTCTCCACCGGCAAATCTTCAAGATCCTCCGGCTTCAAACCCAGCATCGGCGCGATCAGTGCGCGATCATGCACCTCGCGAAACTCTGGCTTGGCTTGCAACATCATCGCCCGCTCGCCTTCAAACTCCACCGGCACCGGCCCTTGCGGCACATTCACAACAATCTTCTTCGCATCCGGCATCGTGCGCCGCAACGCAAACGCCGTCCCCAACACGGGATGCCCGGCAAATGGCAACTCCTGCGTCGCCGTGAAGATCCGCACCTTCCCATCCCGCATCACGAAAGTCGCCTCGGAGTGATTCATTTCCCGCGTCAACCCGAACATCTGCTCCACGCTCAACCCATCCGCATCAAAGAACACGCCCAGCGGATTCCCCCCAAACGCCTTCGAAGTAAATACATCCCAAACTTCGTAGCGCATCGCCGCCCGCGCCACCTGCATCGCCACACCTTTCAGCAAAGTCCGCCGCGCAATCATGCTCATTCTGTTCCTTTCAAAAACCGTGCCTGAGAGATCCTCACCCCTGTCTTTGCCGTTGCTTTCACAAACTCGAGTGACAGAATTCCGCCCCGGTCCGTCTTCAACTCATCCAGTTCCTGATCATCGATCTCAAGGTCATAAATCGTATCGGGCCGCAAGCCGACGATGTACCACGCCTCGCGATCCGATCCTTCCAACTCAAATTGAATCGGCTTCAACAAATCCTTGCCTCCCACCAGAATCGTCGCCCCGCCCATTTCAACCGCAGGCGTCGCTGGAGACACTTTCAATTCCTTCCGCTTGCCGTCTTCAAACAACTGGATCTTCCCGTCGTAGTAGCAAAGAAACTTCGCCTCCTCCTCCCAATGGCTTCGAATCAACAATCGTCCATTGCGCCGGTCATGATACGAGTTCGGCAAATGATGATAGGTCAGTCCTGGCTGGTAGGGATTGGCCCAGAGAAACTCATAGGGAATTCCCAACGTCGACCGCAACAAATATCGATCCTGCAGCAACCAACCCTGCAAGGACTGCGCTAGCTCCGCATTGTTATCGAGCGCAACCAGCGACAACTCCGCCGCCCGCAGCATGGTCGCCAGTTTCAAATCCGGTTCGCCATCCCCGCTGAAAAACGCAACCCGAAACTCGTTATCCTGCCCTGGATACGGTGCCGGATAATAGCCCAGCATTTGCGTCAGCGGCAGATCAAGAAAGTACTGCGCCGCATCCTGCCTCAGATCGATCTCAAGATTGTCCCGCACCACATGCAGAAACTCGAGCAGCGGATACAACTGCTCCCCAGCCACCGCCACCGCCTGCCTCAATCCAGGAGCCACCACCTTCCGCCAATGCTCCACCGCTTCACGCAAAACCTTCTCGGACAGTGCAGCATCAACATCCGCCAAAGCGAGCGCCACAAAGGCCCTGTCCCGCAAGGTGGCATAGTTTCCAATCGCAGGGTACCCTGCCCGCATGGCGTCTACTAATGCAGACTTCTGCCCCTCCTTCAACATCGGCTCGCACCAGTCGTACACGATCGCCTTCTGCCGCAGGTCGGCCTCTTTTGCTTTCATGACCCACGCGTGAGCAGTCCCGCAATGCGATTCGCTGCTTGCAACTCTTCCCGCTAGCGCCAGCGCAAACCCCGCCTCAGGCATCGCCGAACGATTCTGGATGTACATGTCGAATTGTTGAAACCGGATCGTTTGCCGTTCTCGCTCCCGCGTCAACAACCTTAAGCGCGACGGCCGCAGCAATAGCCGCGGCGCCTCTGTGTAGGCTTTGTAATTCTCCTCGCTTGCCGTCTGCGCCATCAGCGGCAAACTCAACAACACTGCCAGCATCACCCGCATGTGTCTCAGTGTGTCACAGCGCACCGCCTCTGTGTCCATCCGCCCTCCCTCTCGCCCCAATCCAATCAACAACTCCAATGTTTTCAATACATTTTTTTAGCCCACTGTGGCCAAAGATTTGCTATCTTATCTAGTGAATTGATGGAGTACCTTTAAAACCTGCCCTCTGATGCAATCGGCAGGCGGTAAAGCGAGCGGGTCCAAAAGACTTGCGTGCTTGCGGGAGTCGGGATCAGTATTTTACGAACCGCTCACTCATCCGTTTTGACGGTTGCACCAGAGGTTTTTTTATCGCCTCTTTTCTTTATTAACTTCCCTTAATGAGGCAACCAAGTTGCTGCACAAAATTCTTGAAACGGAGTACGCCACTCCCGGATCTTTCTAAATTGTGTTTCTTCACAGCCGGAGTACCGGCAGTGCAGGTAGCTGTCAGATGAGAGTTTGAATTAGGACGCGGGCTCTTGTTTGGCAAGATGGCGGGAACCGTTACGCTACCAGCCGCTGGCGCACCGATTGTAGCCCATGTAGTTACCGAGGGCGGACCGCATCGGAGGAGGATCTAGCAAAACCCACCCACCCGATTCCGATGCGGTCTATCTATGAGAATCGCCCTTCGGTATCAGTGCCGCGGTTTGCGATTACGCAAACTATCGGCAAACTTAAAGAATATTCTAAGTTAGCACGAATTCCAACCCACCTACCAGGCCAGCGTCGCCGTCCGTGGCTCCTCTTCCGGGTTCGGCAAGTAAATCGTCTTGCACTTCTCGCAACGATACAGCTCCACATTAGCACCGAAACGGCTTCGTAACACTTCGTCATAGTGATACCAGCGCTTCAGATGCCCAGCGCAAATCTTGCCCTTCTCATTCTTCTCGTTGCACGCTCTCTGCTTCAGCAATCGCGTCTTGATCAGCGGTTCCAAATCACCAGCATAGCGTGAGTCTCAATGACACAGTCTCGCGTCCGTGCGATACACTCGCGAGAATGCTTGTCCTCGCCGCTCTCCTCTTGCACGCCCAGATCGACACTCTCGCCATGGCCGAAATGCAGAAGCAAAAGATCCCCGGTCTGGTCGTCATGGTCGTCGAAAAAGGCAAGCGCATCCACGAGAAAGCCTACGGGGTCGCAAACGTCGAAACCAAAGAGCCTCTCACCACCGGCCACCTCATGCGCATCGGCTCGACCACAAAAATGATGGTCGCCGGCTGCCTCGTCAAACTCTCTAGCCAGGGCAAGCTCTCGCTCAACGAACCCATCGGTAAATATCTCCACGACCTCCCCGCCCCGCTCCAACAACTGACAGCCAACCAACTCCTCAGCCACACTGCAGGTCTCATGGACCGCACACTCATGTATGGCTCCCACGACGACGAAGCGCTCGCCATCAACGTCAACAGCCTGCAGCCTGACGTCCTGTTCACCAAGCCCGGCGAAGTCCATTCGTATTCCAACCTCGGCTACGCCATCGCCGGCCGCCTCATCGAAGCCGTCACCGGCAAGGCCTTCGCCGACGCTATGAAGGATGAAATCTTCGATCACCTCAACATGAGCCGCAGCACCTTTCGACCCACCCTCGCCATGACCTACCCGCTCTCCCAGGGTCACGAACTCAAGAGCAATGAACCGAACGTCGTCCGTCCTCTCGCCGACCACGCTGGCTACTGGCCCGCCGGCTCGGCGTTCTCCAGCGGCAATGACCTCACCAACCTCCTGCAGACCATCGCCGACAATGGCCCCGTGGCCAAGATGCTTTCAAAGCCAATCGTCACAACCGTCTCAGGCTCTACCTACGGCTACGGCATCTCAACCGAGACCGTCAACGGCCACAGCCTGGTCGGACATGGCGGCGCACGCCGCGGCTACGCTACCAACATCCTGACACTGCCATCAAAGGGAATTGGCGTACTGATAATGTCGAACCTCGAAGGCGTCAACCTCGTCCCACTCACCCGCAAAATCTTCGAATCCGTTTCGAGCCTCGACCTCACTCCCAAGCCACAACCACACATCAATATCTCAATTGCGGGCACCTACACCCAGTACACAACTCTCTTCACGATCAAAGACACCAACGGCAAATTCACTCTGGAGCAAAACGGGAAATCCACTGAACTCCAACCCGCCCCCGGGCCCTGCTACTCCGGCGGCACAACGCGCGCCTGCTTCACCCTCGATGCAACCGGCAAACCGAAATACGCCCACCTCGGCTCCCGCGCCTTCCTCAGGCGAAATTGAGGCTACCGCAGCGCATCCACGGCGAGAATAATTCCGATCCCCACCACCGACGTGATCACCTTCATCACCGTCCACGTCCGCAGCGTCTCCGGCACCGTCAGCCCCATATACTGATTCACCAGCCAGAACCCCGCATCGTTCACGTGCGACAAAATCGTCCCGCCAGCGCAAAGCGCCAGCACGATCAACTCCGCCGACTGCCCCGGGATGTCCTTCACTAGCGGCGCAACAATCCCCGCCGCTGTAATGATCGCCACCGTCGCCGAGCCCTGCGCCACCCTCAACCCCGTCGCCACAACATAGGCAACCAGAATCGGCGAGATCGACGACGACGCGAGCAACTGCCCCGCGTAAGGCCCCACACCAGAATCCACAATCACCTGCTTAAACGCCCCGCCCCCACCCATAATCGCCAGTAACGATCCAATCGGCGCCAGCGACTCAGTCGCCATATTCGAAATCTGCGCGCGGCTCATTCCACGCTGCACACCCAGGCAGATCAAAGTCAGCCCGCACGTCAACAGCAACGCCGAAAACGGATGCCCAATCAACGTGTAGACGTTGTCCGCCTTCGCATCCCCCAAATTCACAAACGTCGCAATAAAGATCAACGTCACGGGCATCAACAGCAGCAACAACACCAGCCTCACCCCGGGCGGATTCTCGACGCGCACATCCTTCGTCGCGATCTCTGGCACCGGCACATACATCCGGTTCGCGATCCACAACCCATACCCAATCCCGCCAACGATCGCCATCGGAATCGAGATCGCAATCCCCCACAAAATCGTCTTCCCCAGATCCGCATGAAACAATTGCGCCGCAGCCGCAGGCGCCGGATGCGGAGGCACCATCGCATGCACCACCGTCAACGCACATCCCATCGGCAGCCCATAGTAAAGCAGGCTCTTCTTCGACTCGCGTGCTAGGCTCCACGCCAGCGGCACGATGATGATAAACCCCACCTCAAAGAACAACGGCAACCCCACCAGAAACGCCGCTGTCAACAACGCCCACGGCGTTAGCTTCGGCCCAAACTTGTCCAACAGCCACTCCGCCAAATGCCTGCCCCCGCCCGAGTGCTCGAGAAATCGACCAATGATCGCCCCCAGCGCCACAACGACCGCAATAAACCCCAACGCCTCACCAAACCCCGTTTGCAAACTCTTCAACAACCGCGCCGGAGACATCCCCGTCATCATCCCCAACGCAAAGCTCGCCAGCAGCAATGCCAAAAACGCATGCAGCCGCAAATACAGAATCAGAAAAAGCAGAAACGCCACGGCTCCCAGCGTGGCAAGAAGCAGTGGCGTTCCAGGTGTCATCGTTACAGCCTACAGCAATGCCGTCGGGCGTCTCGTCCAGGGCTTGCCCTTCTCGGCGGCAATCCCCTCCATCGCTGCCACATGCGCACCGGCTTGCGTCAGCACATGATGCAGATCATTGCCAATCGAAATAAACGTGAAGCCCTTTTCCAGAAACTCTCCAACCCTCGCAGTTCCAAACAGGAACAACCCGAGAATCACATTGTTCTTCTTCGCTTCCGCAATCAGCTTGTTGGTCGCCGCAAGCAGCTCAGGGCTCGTGTACATCTCCGGGAACACATAGGTCTCAAACAACCCCATCGACATGCACAAATCGTTCTGCCCGAGGAACAGAATGTCCACACCCGGCACGGCCGCGATCTCTTCCATGTTCTTGATGCAATCGTGAGTCTCTACCTGCAAAGCCACGATGATGTTCTTGTGGCGTTCGGCACATAGCCCAGCCAACCCGGCCTTGTTCGTCGATCGTTGCGGAAAGTAAACGCTACGCGTCCCTGCCGTCGGGTACAGGCAACAGCTCACCGCCTGCTTGGCTTCTTCCGCATTATTGATGTACGGAACCAGCACGCCATCGGCCCCGAGGTCGAGCGCCTGCTAGATCCCTTGCCGGTCTCCATACCCCGCCACACGCACCATCGATTTCGCGCCGCCACTCGCAATTGCACACAGCATCGCGCTCAGCTTTTCGTATCCCATCGGCCCATGCTGCGCATCCACCAGCAGCCAGTCATACCCGCTATGCGCCAACTGTTCAGCCACCGTCGGCGATGCGGAATTCAAAAACAACCCCATCTTCGGGCTTCCATTGCGCAGTTCTGCTTTGAACTCTGCGCCACTCTGTGTCGACATACTTGCTCCTTGTGAATTTTCTTCAGACAACTTGAAAATGATATCAACGCAGCGCCAACGTCAAGTAAGCGCCCGGTGGCGTTGCCACTCCATCGACGGTCACCGACACCGGCTGGTTGCTCGCTGGCAACCCCGTCGGCACCCTGAAATTAATCTGATAGATCAACGACCCTGGCGAGTAACCCGCATACAACACCGGCACCACTTGCCCCGCGATTCGCAACTCCAAACTCCCGCGCACCGTCGATGCCCCCGTCGCAATACTTCCGGCCGCAACTGCGGGCGTCGCTGCCCCTAAGCCCGACAGATACATCGTCACAAAGTCACCTGGCCGAGCCGGCTTCGCATTCCCTTCAAACAGCGTCAGCGGCCCAAAGAACTGGCCCGTTACTGCATCTACTGCCGCCACCGCATTCACACCCGTCGCATTTGCCTCAAAGAAGAAAAACTCCGGTGCCGTCTGCACAATCGCCACCGTCTGCGGATCAGTTCTCTCCTCATTCGGCGACCCGCAATTCTTCGCTACTCGCAACTCCGCACTTGTACCCGTCAGCGGTGGCACCACGATATTCAATTGCGTCGGGTACGCGTCCAGCATAAACGCAGGCACGGTCCCAAAGTACACACAAACACCTTCAAGTACTGTCGGCAAACGCCCTTCTTGCAAAGCAGCACGCCGCCCCACACCCGCCCTCACAAAGTCAGCACCATAGATCGACAGGATCGCCCCCGGCGCAGCACTGCGCGCACTCGGCACGCTTCCGCCCACGCCCGCCACGCCACCCGGCGTCAACTTCGGATCCTCGCCACGAGCCGTCGCTTGAAACACAACCGGTGCCGCACCCGAAGTGCGCGCAGTCACACGCGTTGTCCCACTCCTTGCTCCCAGCGTCAACCTCGCATAAGCCACTCCGAAAGGATCGGTCAACGCCGAAGACGGCTCCACCACGCCGCCCACTGCCGTAAACTGCACCAGCACATTCGGCACCGGCACGCCCGACGCCGTCCTCACTCTCGCCCCTAGCCGTTCTGGCAACGCAGCCCGCGTCGCCCCAGTTTGATCATTCCCCACAAACGCATCGAGCAAAGGCGAGCTCAGCGGATTCAACTCCTGCGGCGCCAGAAACAGGCAGCTCGTATTTGCCGACGCTGCATAAGAAACCAGTGGCCTTCGCGCATATCCACTCAATCCCAACCGGCTTCGCAATCGCCCGGCAATCGCACTATCCGCAAACCGCGAAAGATAAATCTCCACCCAAGCCGCTGGAGCACCCGCACCCGGCCTCAATTCCAGAGCCGTCCTCTCCATCGGCGTCGTGTTGATCAATTCACACTCAGCCCCCGCGTTGTTGTAGCGCGAGATCAACGCCACGTTGTCGTAAGCATCAAGAAAGAATGTAATCGCCGTATCGAGACTCTTGCCATCCACCCGCAACCCATATAAATCGAACCCCTGCGCCGCAGCCGCCTCGGCCATTGTCACCATGCTGTTCAGCGCCAGGTTTGTATACGTCAACGCGCACGGCCCGCGCTGCGCCTCCATCGGCAACGATCCATCCGCCCGCATCATATGTAACGCCGCAAAGTAACGCTCCACCGTCAACCGGAACGCCGCATCATCCCGCCGCACAATCGCGTCCATCATGCGAATCGAGGCGGCCTCCGTTCCGCGCCAATCCCACAAGCTCATCGCGTTCGCCACGGTCTGGTAGAGCGGGCGCAACCAGTTCGTGATGTTCGTCCGGTCCACTGCAGGCAGCACTACATCCTGCGACAAGACAGGCCAAAACAAACTCAAAGGCTTCAGCACACTCAAAACATTTCTGGGTGTTGTTATTCCCAGCGCCCCAGCACTAGCCCAGGCCGACAATTGTCCTCCGATTAAACGTGCCGGCGTCGCCGCCCCAGTCGCCAGATACTCGGACCCATTGCGCGCCAGCAAATCACCAAAGCCTTGCAACGCATGCTGCGCCGCGCAATTCGTAAACGGCCCCTTTACGCAATTCGCATCCAGCACCGGCGCCACCGTCGGGCTTGCATAATTCAAAACGGTTCGAGAAATCGCCGTCGCAAAGCCCCTCACTTCCGCCGGGGTAAACAACTGCCGCCCAAACGGCGTCGGGTCAGCAACACGAATCTCGGCTCGCTCCATCAAAGACCCAAGATTCACCGCCACCGACCAATACAGTCGCAACAGCTGCGCCGCCCCCGGCTTCTCCGTCACGAACGTCACACGCCCACTCACAGGATCCACACCCAAAATCAACACGCTCGTGTAATCCGCAATCGTCACGCCAGAGGGCAAATACGCCGGGCTCAGCGTCAAGAGCAGCTGCTCAGTTCCCCGCACTCGCGTAATGCGAAATGCAAACTGCGGCAACGACAACCCATCCGACAAAACCACATTGAGAACGCTCGCCTGCGCAAACACTTCCTGGTTTAGCTGCCCCGCCACCAGCGTCTCCACCTCACTCACCTGCGCACTCACCGCACCAAACCGTATCGTCGGCGCACCCAGAGTCGCCGCCGCATCCGCATTCGCCACACACAACGGGTTCCGGTTCTCCAGCGAAATCTGCCCCAGATGCGCTCGCCGCACATCCAGATTCACCAGCGGAGCCGCCGGGTTCGTCACCCGGTAATCTTCAAATCGAAGCGCCCCAATCCGCGAACTCTCAACCGTCGTACACGCATTCGCGTTTCCATCCGCACCGCAAACCGTCGTGGTCCGCTGCCCCAACAAAGTCCCGACAAAGAAAAACAACAGAAAAATGCGCATGAGATGAATATGATGAATATACCGAAAGGACAGTTTCATCATGAAAAAAATCGCTCTCTCCCTTGCAGCCCTTTGCGCCGTGTTCGGCCTCGGCTACACCTCAGGTGCCAAGGCCGCCGCAGGCAATCACGTTTTCGAACTGCGCACCTACACCGCCGCCGAAGGTAAACTGGCTGACCTCAATGCCCGCTTCCGCAATCACACCGTCAAGATTTTTGAAAAGCACGGCATGAAGAACGTCGTCTACGGCGTCCCCACGGATGGCGAAAAGTCGAAGAACACACTTATCTATCTGCTTCAGCACGACAGCCGCGATGCCGCCAAAGCCAGCTGGGACAAGTTCCGCACCGACCCCGATTGGACCAAAGCCCGCGCTGCATCTGAAGTCAACGGTAAACTCACCGACAAAGTGGAAAGCGTCTTCCTCGAGCCCACCGATTACAGCCCTATGAAGTAATTGCTGCCCGGGCCAGCGCGACGCCGCCTTCCCGCTCCGGCTGGATCACGGCGTCCGCTCCCATGGCCATCAACTTCTCCGCGTGCACTGCATTCACGGCTCGCGCCACCACCTTCACGCCTGGCCTCAACCTCCGCGCCTGCTCCATCGCCCTTTCCACCCCAGTCTCATTTGGCATGGTCAGGATCAACGCCTTTGCCTTCTCGATCCGCGCCGCATGCTGAATTTCCGCACTCGTCACATCGCCCAGGATGGAATCCACCCCCTTTACATCCGCGAACCGCACGTAGTCTCCCTCCACTATAACCACCGCTTCCCCGCGCGCTATCAACTCCTCCACTGCTCCGCGCCCACTCCGCCCATAGCCAGCCACAATCACATGATTCTCTGCCATCACGCAATACGGATCGGCTACCACTTTTGCCGCAACACGACGTCGTGCCCAATTCCCCACCTTCGGAGCAAGGCCAGCCAGGATGGGCGACACCGCCATCGTCAACACAGTCGCAGTCAGCGCCAGATCATACGTTCCCTTCGATAACGACCCACTCGAAAGCCCCGCCCGCGCCAGTACAAACGAGAACTCACCAATCTGGCTCAACCCCATCCCCACAATCCACGGAGCCAGATTCACATACCCGAACAACCAGGTTGACCCTCCAATCACCACCGCCTTCATCACCAGAATCAGCACCACCACGATCACAATCCGCCCTGCATTCGCCACCAGATAACCGGGGTCGAACAACATCCCTACGGACACGAAAAACAACAATCCAAACACATCCCGCAGAGGCACCACATCACTCAGCGCCTGATGGCTGAACTCCGATTCGCTCAGGATGATTCCCGCCACGAAAGCCCCCAACGCAAACGACAACCCCGCCGCATGCATCGCGTATCCAACGCCAATTCCAACAGCCACTACCGAGACAAGAAACAACTCACGTGACCCCCACGAGATCACCCACTTCAGAGCCACCGGCAACACTCGCGTGCCTACAACATAAGTCCCGGCCAACACCACCGCCGCCACCAGCACCGCTTTCGCAACTTTCGGCCCCGCATTCTCAAGATCATTCAATTGGGGCAATACTGCCAACATCGGGATCACCGCCAGATCTTGCACCACTAGCAACCCAACCATCACCCGGCTTGCCAGCGTCGCCGTCATCCCGGTAGCCGACAACGTCTTCAACACCACCATCGTGCTCGACAGCGATACCATTGCCCCCAACCACGCTGCCTCGACACCGGTCATCCCCAGCCATGCCTGAGGCGCCGCCGCAGTGATGCCACCCACCAAAACGATCTGTAACGGTCCCCCCAACAGCGCCACCCGCTTCACGGGCCCCAGGTCGCGAAACGAGATCTCAAGCCCCAACGAGAACAACAGCAAAGCCACACCAATCTCGGCCAGCAGTTCAATGTCCCGCACCTGCACCACAGTCGGCCCAGCCGTATGCGGCCCCACAAGCACACCCGCCGCAACATACCCTAAGAGCAACGGCAAACGCAGGTATTGCGCAAGGATCCCCCCCAGCAATCCAGCCAGGATGATCAACACGAAATCTGCTGCAATCCCCAAGATGATGTTTCCTTAAGACAGCATAGAATAGGGACATGCGATTCGTTCTCTTGCCGCTGATTTCCCTAAGCCTGATGCAAGCTGCCAACTTCGCCACCGATGTGCAGCCCGTCCTCGCCAAACGCTGCATCATGTGTCACGGTGGTGCGCAACAGATCTCAGGCCTTCGCCTCGATAATGCCGCTGACGCCATGAAGGGCGGCTACTCTGGCCCCATCATCGTCGCCGGCAACTCGGCAACCTCCAAGCTGATCGAGCGCATCGCATCCACTAAAGACGGCTTCCGCATGCCTCCCTCCGGCCCGGCCCTCAATCCAGCCGAGATCGCCGCTCTCAAAGCCTGGGTCGACGAAGGCGCCGTTTGGCCGGCTGGTGTCACCATCGGCAAGTCCGTCACGAAGAAATCCACTCACTGGGCCTTTCAGCCCCTGCAAAAGCCTTCCGCCCCTGCGGTAAAGAACACGGCCTGGCCACGCAACTCGATCGACAATTTCGTCCTCGCCACCCTGGAAGCGAAAAACCTCAAGCCCGCAGCCGAAGCTTCGAAACTCACCTTGCTCCGTCGCGCCGCCCTCGATCTCACTGGCCTGCCCCCCACACCCGAGCAAACCCGCGCCTTCCTCGCCGACAATCGTCCCGACGCCTATGAGCGAATCGTCGACGAACTTCTGCGCAGTCCTCACTACGGCGAACGCTGGGCCCGCCAATGGCTCGATCTCGCCCGCTATGCCGACACCGACGGCTTCGAGAAAGACCTTCCTCGGCAGCACTCCTGGCGCTGGCGCAATTACGTCATCGACTCTCTCAATTTCGACAAGCCTTTCAACCAATTCACCATTGAACAACTCGCGGGCGACCAGCTCCCCAACCCCTCTCTCGAACAAAAAGTAGCCACCGGCTTCCACCGCAACACACTCATCAATCGCGAAGCTGGCGTCACCCGCGCTGAAGATCGCTTCGACACTTTGGTCAATCGCGTGAGCACCACATCTACTACCTGGATGGGCCTCACGATGGGCTGCTCTCAGTGCCACGACCACAAGTACGATCCCATCTCGCAGAAGGAGTTCTACTCCACCATGGCGCTGTTCTCCAACTCCTTCGACACCGACATGGACGCCCCCGTCCCCGGAGAACTCGGCCCCTGGCTCGCCGCCCGTCCTGCCTATCTCAAGAAGCGTCAGGAACTTCTCAACTCCGCTCCCGTCAGTACCTGGTTCGCCACCTGGCAGGACAAAATGCGCGCCGCCGTCACCAAGCCCGGCACCGACATCGAATGGGACTTCTCCGTCACCAGCTTCCGCGTCATGTTCGACCATGCCGAAAAAGTCCTCATGATGCCTGCAGAGCAACGCAGCGAGCGCGATCAAAACCGCCTGCTCAGCTATTTCCTCAGCAACCCCAGCCACACGCTCCGCGGCGAAAAAGAGAAAGCCGACAATCTTAAAGAAATCCGCGACGCCATACGCAAGCTCGACGAAGAAAACCCCAAGCTCACCCAGGCCTACGTCATCATCCCAGACCCCTCTGCTCCTCCGCAGCGCATCGCAGTCCGTGGCGATTGGAAGACCCCCGGCATCGAGGTCCAGCCCGGCACCCTCGCCGTCCTTCCCGAATTCAAACCGGGTGACGATCCAACGCGGCTCGCCTTTGCCAAATGGCTCGTCAACGATGCGAACCCGCTCACGCCTCGCGTCATCGTCAATCGCTACTGGCAGGAATTCTTCGGTCGCGGACTTGTCAAGACCAGCGAAGACTTCGGTACCCAGGGCGAAAAGCCTTCACATCCTGAACTCCTCGACCACCTCGCCAATCAGTTCCGTGAGAGCAACTGGTCCGTCAAACAGCTCCACAAGTCAATCGTCCTCAGCGCCACCTACCGCCAAAGCTCCAAGGCCCGGCCTGAAGTCGAAGAGATCGATCCAGACAACGCCCTGCTGGCCCGGCAGCAACGCCTGCGCCTCTCTGCGGAATCCATTCGCGATTCAGCCCTGCTCGCCGCCGGCCTGCTCAACACCAAGATTGGCGGCCCCAGCGTGCGCCCGCCGCAGCCCAAAGGCGTCTCAGAACTGGTCTACGGCAACAGCGCCAAGTGGATCGAATCCACAGGCCCCGACAAGTATCGTCGCGGCCTCTACACGTTCTTCCAACGCACCGCTCCATACCCGATGCTCACCAACTTCGACGCCCCTGACATGAGCGTCTCTTGCAGCCGCCGCCGCACATCGAACACGCCGCTGCAAGCCTTGAATCTCCTCAACGACCCCGTCTTCTTCGAGGCTGCTGGAGCCCTGGCATACCGCCTCCAGACCGAAGCACCCGCAGGCGTCGAAGACAAAATCAACTACGCCTTCGATCTTGCCCTCGGCCGCCCTGCGAGCGCACGCGAGCTCACTCGCCTCAAGCGCTTCCTCGACGAACAACCCCAAGATACGGCCTGGACCAGCCTCGCCCGCGTCATCCTCAACACCGACGAATTCATCGTCAGAGAGTAACTGAACATGAACAACCGTAGACAATTCCTCAACAACTTCGCCGGCGGCATCACCGGCATGGCTCTTGCCGATCTGTTGCAGCGCGACGGCTACGCGGCCAACTTGAATCCCTTAGCACCAAAGAAGCCCCACTTCCCCGGCAAGGCCAAGCGCGTGATCTACATGTTCATGGAAGGCGGCCCCAGCCAGATGGATCTCTTCGATCCCAAGCCCGCCTTGGCGAAGTGGCACGGCCAAAGCCTCCCCGAGAGCTTCACCAAAGATCTCAAGCTTGCCTTCATCAAGCCCACTGCTGCAGTCTTGGGCAGCCCCCGCGTCTTCACCAGACACGGCCAATCGGGCATGGAGCTCAGCGACTACATCCCCAACATCGCCAAGCAAGCCGACAATATTTGTCTCGTCCGCAGCATGCACACCGAGGCGTTCAACCATCACCCCGGCCAGCTCCTCATGTTCACTGGTTTCACCGTTCCCGGCCGCCCCACGCTCGGCGCGTGGTCTGTCTACGGCCTCGGCAGCGAGAGCGAAAATCTCCCCGGCTTCGTCGTTCTCAGCTCGGGCGTCGGCACCTCAGGCGGGGCTTCCAACTTCTCAAGCGGCTTCCTGCCCTCCACCTACCAGGGCACCCAGTTCCGTTCCGGCGGCGACCCAATCCTCTACATGTCGAGCCCCGACGGAGTCGACAAGAAAACCCAACGCGCCACCATCGACGCCATCTCCGACCTCAACAAAGAGCACCTCGGCGAAACCGGCGATCAGGAAATCGCCTCCCGCATGGCAGCCTACGAGCTCGCCTACCGCATGCAGGTCGCAGGGCCAGAGCTGATCGACTTTAGCAATGAATCGCAGGCCACCCTCGACATGTACGGCATTGGCAAAGAGCCAACAAACCAGTTCTCCACCAACTGCCTTCTTGCCCGGAGACTCATCGAACGCGGCACCCGCTTCGTCCTCATGATGCACGCCTCCTGGGACCAGCACACCAATCTCAACAAGGCTCTCAAGGCCAATTGCGAGAAGACCGACCAAGGCACTGCCGCTCTCATCCAGGACCTCAAGCAGCGTGGCCTCCTCGAAGACACCCTCATCGTTTGGGGCGGCGAATTCGGTCGCACTCCGATGCAGGAAGTGCGCAATCTCATGGACCCGGACGGCGCCGGCCGCGACCACCATCCCAACGCCTATTCAATGTTTCTCGCCGGCGGCGGCATCAAGCCCGGCACCGTCATCGGTGAAACCGACGACCTCGGCTTCACCATCACCAAGGACCCCGTCGGCGTCCACGACCTCCAGGCAACAATCCTGCACACGCTAGGCTTCGACCACACGAAGCTCACCTACCGCTTCATGGGCCGCGACTTCCGCCTCACCGACATCCACGGGGAAGTCATGCGCAAAATGTTGGCATAGTCTTGTGCTCAAGTTGTCAGCCAGCCATCACTTCACGGCCGTTTCGCCATTGCACATCACGCAGTGCCATGAAGTTTTGACCACGCTCACAGACGCTAATCCAATACTCGGAGTGCGCAGAGGAGATAAGCCTCTCGTCGGAACGATTTACGAAAGGTGGGCGCATATTCGAAAACAAACCGGTGGTCGGAACACGTTCGCTGTATGCCTCGACCTGGACTTCTCGCCAAACAACCACGGCACCCAATTCACTGGCAGTTTCAACGTGAGCATCGGAAACCGGCCATTCCTCTTGCTGTTCATTAGCGTGTGTGCTTTCGTCGTATTCGTAATTCTCAACGCAGCATACGAGAATCCCGCAAGCAATCCTTGGCACGCGCTCTACCCAATCGCGATGATCGGCTTCGCAATTGCTGTCTATGATACTGGCCGTATGAGCTCTGAGGACGACATCCCGGAAATTATCGCCCTATTGGAGAAGTCCCTGAAACTGAATCTGACGCATGCCAAACTGAAGCAATGAGAGCCCGGCGCCGCCAAGACGAACAACGCATGAAAGCCCGCGCAAAGCGACTGGTGCGAGCTTGGAGTTTCGGGTTCTCCACGGACAACATTCCACCACGCGAGGTCGGCCGTATCGCCTCAACACACGGCCGCCCCTGCTCTTGCTTCTTATGTAGAAATGAAAATGGAAGCTACTCCATCGCCGACCGCCGCAGGATCGACTCGCTCCAAAACTAGGCGCAACTCACACCCGATCAAACACTCTCCGCGCTGTATCCCACAACACGCCCCTCACAGCGCCCCCACAATCAGCCTCGTCATCTCACTCGTACTCAACTTCCCACCCAAATCCCCAGTTGCATTCGCAGCATCCGCCATTACAGTCTCAACCGCCTTGCGAACCTTGCCCGCAGCCTCTACACATTCAGGCTCTTCAAACGACTCCAGCATCATCGCGACCGACAGAATCGTCGTCACCGCGTTCGCCTTGCACTGCCCCGCGATATCCGGAGCCGATCCATGCGCTGGCTGACGCCCGCCAGCGCAGTCATGCGCGCCGCCGTCAACGCTTTCCCCCTTTGCTGTTCCTGCCCAATACCCGTTCTACAGCTGCTTCACCACCGCCACCTCGAACTCGCGCGCAAGCATCCTTCGCGTTTCAAACCTGACTCAAATTCTCCTCGTTGGAATTTTCTGAGTCGAGTCTCGTGTCTCATTTTTGGGGACAAGTCCATTTCAGACACAAGGCTGTTGAAGTGTGGTAGTTTTATTTCAGATTTCAGGTTTCTATGTTTCGAACCATTCCCACTCTCCTTCTCCTGGCTCTGTTCGCCTCCTCCAGCATCTGGGCCCAACTCCAAACAGGTACGATCTACGGAACCGTAACGGACCAGCAAGACGCGGTCATCGCGAGCGCCACCGTCGAAGTTCGCAATGTAGGAACAAACGCCACCTTTCGTACGCAAACAAACGAGCGAGGCTATTTCACCGCGCCCGGTCAGCCCATTGGCGAATATCAAGTCACCATTCAGAAGACAGGCTTCAAGCGCGGCGTGCGCAGCGGCATCGGTCTACAAGTCAATCAAAACGCCCAGATCGATGTTCGACTCGAAATCGGCCAAGTGGCCGACACGGTCGAAGTAACGGGAGAGGCGCCTCTCGTGGATACGGGCTCCGCGACTCTGGGCACCGTTATCGAAAATCGGCGCGTCACCGATCTGCCCATCAATGGCCGTAGCGCCCTTGCCTTGGCTATGCTGAACCCCGGAGTGATATCGAACGCCGGCCCGACCAACTCCGGCTTCGGAGATCGCGGTATCCAACTTTCTTCCATTTCAGTGAATGGATCGCCAAACTCGATGGTCAACCAGACGCTGGACGGCAACAACAACGTATTGAGCTTCGTGGGCGAAGTCGGCATTCCTCCGGCTGTGGATTCTGTTGAGGAATTCAAAGTGCAAAGTGGCGCAATGTCGGCTGAGTTCGGCTTCACCGCCGGTGGCGCCGTAAACCTGGTCACAAAATCCGGAACCAACCAAATCCATGGCACAGCCTATGAGTTCTTGCGCAACAATGAACTCGACGCGCGCAACACATTCGCACCGGTCCGCCTCCCTCTCCGCTACAACCAATTCGGAGCTTCCGCCGGTGGGCCAATTATCAAGAACAAGACCTTCATCTTTGGCAACTGGGAAGAGTACCGCCTGCGCCGCAGCAGCCCGCGCATTCTAAGCGTGCCCATTACCTCTTGGAAGAATGGGGATTTTTCCAACCTTTTCAATGCCACCGGAGCCCTGATTCCAGTTTTCGATCCGAACACCACACGGAACAACCCAAACGGTGCGGGCTTGGTTCGCGATCAGTATCCTGGGAACGTAGTGCCGCGGAGCCGCTTCGACTCGATCACCCCCAAGATCCTGGCCTTTTGGCCCGAGCCCAATCGAACAGCCACCAATCCATTCACGCAAGCAAACAACTTCCAGGACAGCGCTCTGACCCGCACCAATTGGACCCAGTGGAACTTCCGCTTGGATCATCGCTTCAACGACAACAATTCGATGTTCTTCCGCTACACCTCGGCAGAGCACGCCCCCTCCGGTAACAGCATCTTCACCGACCCCACCGTCGGCCAGGATCGCGTCGACAATCAGCTCAACCGCAACGTGATGATTTCCGATACGCACACGTTCTCGCCCACCCTGATCAACAATCTCCGTATTGGCTTGATGCGACAGTTCTTCACTTTCCGCGCGATCAACGGGGGCCAAGGTTGGCCTCGCAAATTAGGCCTGCCGGAAATCGTGCCCAACGATCAATTTCCCCAGATCAACTTTGGCTTCGGCACCATTGGCGGCCAGGCCTTTGGAACCCGGGGCAGCTTGAACTGGGACATCCAGAACATGCTCACAAAGATTGCGGGCAACCACACCTTGAAGATGGGTTATAACCATCGCATCCTTTACGGCGGCAATCAACAGGGTGCCGCGCTTTCCGGCGACTTCGCCTTTGGCGGCTTAACTTCGAACCCCCAAGCTCCGGCCAATACGGGAAGTAATCTCGCCCAGTTCCTGACTGGCGATGTCAGCAGCGCTGCGATCGACCGCATCTTGGGGAATTCGAACCACGGCATCGCCATCAGCATGTTCCTCCAGGATGATTGGAAAGTCTCCCGGCGGCTCACCGTAAACGTGGGCCTTCGTTGGGATTGGCAGCAACGGCCCTATGAACGCAACAACGGTCTCATCGATTTCGACCCGAGCCGTCGCGTTACGGGCACGCCGTTCGCCGGCACCACAGTCTATGCAGGAAGAGATGGACAGCCGCGTAGCTTCTTACGAAATGACTTCAATGATTTTGGGCCGCGCTTCGGCTTCGCCTACGACGCCTTCGGTAACAGCAAAACGGTCATTCGCGGCGGCTACGGCGTCTACTATCCCTCCATCTTCTTCCGTCCTTTCATGGGCAACCCACAACTCTTCTCCGCCACTCGCACTGACTATGTGGCTCAAGGCCCGGGGCTAGCGTCCTTCAAGTTTGCACAAGGCTTCCCGCGCGCTCCGCTCTCTTCTCCTGGCGCCGCCGCTGGCCCGCTGGCTTTGTTGGGTCAAGGCGTGAGCTTCACTCAACGCGACGAGACCACACCGCTGTCGCAGCAATGGAATCTGGGCATCCAACAGCAATTGGGTGGTTGGCTCTTCGAAGCGAATTATGCAGGCGCGAAGGGCAATGGCTACATGGCCTCTGGCTACAACCTCAATCAGGTGGACCCGAGAGTGCGCTTGGAACTAAAGCAAAACCTCTTCACCCCGGTGCCGAACCCCTTCGCTGGCTTGGTGCAAGGCGGGCTTGGCGCCGCCACCATCACACGCGAGCGCTCTTTGATGCCCTTCCCTTACTACACGGGCGTTTCGGTGAGCAATCCGCTGCTGGGCAACTACAATTCCCACCAGATCCAAATCACCGTCCAACGCCGCATGCGGAATGGCCTTCTGTTGAACTTTGCCTACACGGGCGGCAAGAAGATCAGCGATTCTGCCATCGTCCCTGTGGATTTCGGCCCTATAGAGCAAGTTAATGACAACGGGTTCCAGGATGCTCTCTACAATCGTCGCTTGAACAAGGCCGTCGATCCGGCCGATGTAAGCCAACGTTTGGTGACCAGCGCCATCTACGAATTGCCTTTTGGCAAGGGTAAGCCCTTCAATCCCTCCAATCGCATTGTGGGGGGATTCGTTGGAGGCTGGCAGATCAACATGATCAGCATCATGCAGACCGGCATCCCTCTTACCGTGCGCGGGGCCACCAACAACGCAGCGGATCGGCCGAACTCGACGGGACGCAGTGCACTGCTACCCAGAGGGCAAAGAACAGCGGACCGCTGGTTCGACACTTCCCAATTCGTGAACCCGCCAGACTTTCAACTCGGCAATGTCAGCCGCACTGTCCCCGATGTCCGCCATCCTGGAACGGTGAACTTCGATCTGTCCTTGATCAAGGACACGCGCTTTCGCGAGCGCTTCAACCTACAGTTCCGCGTGGAGGCCTTTAACGCATTCAACCAAGTCAACTACGGCCTGGTCGATGATACCTTTGGCGCCGGTCCGGACGGCCGCAATGCTCGTGCCCAATTTGGCACGAGCGTCTCGGCCCGCGATGCCCGCATCGTGCAGCTGGGGTTGAAGCTGGTCTTTTAAGTGCGGACAGCGAATCTCGCCAGGAGTTCGGGCAATTCGTCCAGGTGTCTCGCGCGGAGGGCGTCAAAGCCTGCCGCGTGAGCACTGGCCAAACCTGCCTCGGAATCTTCTTCAGAACTACTACACACCGAATCACTTTGGATGGCCACATCCCCAAAGGAATCCATTTCCAAAAAAAAACGATATCTAAGGTGAAGTCATAGAGAAAATACTTCGCTAGCCCTCCAGGCCCACAGCCCTGCTACCAAGGTTGAATATGCAACAGCGAGCATAGTTGCGGCCAGCCGGTTGTGGGTCCGCACTCCAAGCCAAGCCTGCAAGAGAACAGCCGGCCACATCAGAACCAGAATCCATTTGGTGCTGGCATTGAACTCTATCGGCAATTCTGAGCAGTCCAGAATATGCACGAAGAGAAAGGCGATTGCCCAGGAAATCGGGTTTGCAAGCAGTAGTGACCTCCACAAAGTGTCGACTCGACACAAGCTCCTGCTCACCACTCCGTAGACAACCAGCAACAAGAATCCGCCGACAGCGATAACAAAACTGATGCCTCTCCAGTCAGCTGCATCGGTTGCAGTAAATGGCAATCTCGGAGTGCCGAGCAACCAAAGCAAAACTGCACCGAATAGCCCGAATCCCTTGAGCACAACAATCGGGGCTGCTATGCCCAAAATCAGCAGCAAGAACCGCATAGTCGAATGGACTCCAATTCTGGTTCTAAAGTTTAAACTCGACCGCCAGCAAGACTTGAAAAGCTAGCGCATTCGCGCGCGAAGCTGCGTAGGAATTTGGTCGCCATGCTTCTCAAGGCTTAAGAGAACTCCGTCAGAGCGCCCCCACAATCAACCCTGTCATCTCACTCGTACTCAACTTCCCACCCAAATCACCAGTCGCATTCGCAGCATCTGCCAGCACAGTCTCAACCGCCTTGCGAACCTTGCCCGCAGCCTCTACACATTCAGGCTCTCCAAACCACTCCAGCATCATCGCCACCGACAAAATCGTCGCTACCGGGTTTGCCTTCCCCTGCCCCGCGATATCCGGAGCCGATCCATGCGCCGGTTGAAACACCGCCTGCGCATCCCCGATATCCGCCGAAGGAGCCATCCCCATCCCCCCGACCGTCGCCGCCGCCAGGTCCGACAAAATATCCCCAAACATATTCTCCGTCACCATCACGTCAAACGTATGGGGCCGCTGCACCAAGTAGAGCGCCATCGCATCCACATACACGCGCTCTGTCTCGACTTGCGGATACTCTTTCGCAATCTCGTCAAACACCTCACGAAAGAACGCCATCGACGGCAGCACATTCGCCTTATCAATCAGCGTCAATTTCTTCCGCTGCTTCATCGCCAGCTCAAACGAAAATCGGAACAACCGCTCCGATCCCGCCCGCGTCACCAGCATCTCGTCCTTCACAAATTCTGTCGACTCCCGCCCCCGCAGCCGCGTCGAGAACAACCCTTCCGTCGACTCCCGAATCAGCACATAGTCAATCTTCGGCGCCTTCAACGGCGAATGCGACGCGTTATACAAACGCGTCGGCCTCACACCCGCATAGAGCCCAAAGATCTCGCGAATATCGATCTGCGGTGCCATCTCTCGCCCATCCGCCCAACGCACATTCGGCATCCCCATCGCACCCAGCAGAATCGCATCGGCCTGCCTGCAGATCTCAATCGTCTCCTCCGGCAACGGGTTCCCGTTCTTCAAATATTCCCCGGCCCCACACGGCATCTCCAAGTACTCAAAGTCAATCTCAGACAGCGCCCGCAACACGGCCACACCCGCGTCCAACACCTCAGGCCCGATCCCGTCCCCTGGCAGCAATGCAATCTGTTTTTGAACCATAAACTGTCCAGTCTATCGCCACTGCCGATATCATCAACAAGTGAACCTCAATGACCTCCAGACGAAGGTCGTCAACCACTGGGACAAGCCCATCCTCGTCATGGCCCCGGTCGGCACTGGCAAAACGATGGCTCTCGCGGAACGCGCCGCCCGCGCCATCGACAACGGCATCAACCCCGAGCGCATGCTCTGCCTCAGCTTCACCAACCGCGCCGCCCGCGAAGTCGCAACGCGCCTGGCCAATCGCGTGCAGTGCTCCACCTTCCACGCCCTCTGCGCCCTGATCCTCCGCACAGAATCGAACGCCCTCGGCCTGCCCACCGACTTCATCATCTACGACGAAGAGGACGCAACCGAAATCTGCGGGCGCCTCGCTAACCGGCACGAGATCGACATCCCAGGCCAATGGAATCGCGTTCGCTACGTCTTGTGGCAAGCGCTCTCCGAAGCCCGCCTTGCTAAGTACGAATCAAACCGCAAGCCCCGCGAAGTCTTCAATCAAACCCTCCAACAGAGCGGCCTCTGGCCCGCCTACAAAGCTCCAGACCTCAACTTCCCCGCCCTCCTGCAAGACTACGTCGCCATGCTCCGCGACTCCCACGCCGTCGACTTCACCGACCTCATCCTCGGCGTCGTCACACTCTTTGAAGAGAACCAGGAACGCCTCAACTGGTGGCGCTCCCGCTACGATTGGATCCAGGTCGACGAAGTCCAGGACACCTCCCGGGCGGAATACCGCATCCTCCACCTCCTCACCCAAAACCATCACCAGCTCAGCTTCTTCGGCGACGTTGATCAAACCATCTACGAGTGGCGCGGCTCTGCCCCCTACGAAATCCTCGAACACTACAAGCGCGAATACAAACCCACCGTCGTTCACTTCGAAGAGAATTTCCGTTCCACCAAACGCATCCTTGAGGCCTGCGAACGCTTCATCGTTTCGCTGCCTCTAGCTCTCACCAAACGCATCGTCCCCAAAGTTGCCCGCGAAGGATCTCCCGTGCTCATCAAACCATTCGTCACTGCTCGAGAAGAATACGATTGGGTCGCCACAGAAATCCTCACCGCTCATGACCGCGACAAAAAGCACTGGAGAGACTACGCCATCCTGGTCCGCACCAACTTCACCGCCCGCGACGTCTCCGAAGCCCTCGAGCGTTCCGGCGTCCCTCACGTCCGCGTCGAAGAAGAAAAGTTCTTCCAACGCGCCGAGATCAAGGCCGCGATCGCTCACCTTCGAATTCTTCGAAACACCCAGGAATCGAACGCACTCCACCGCTTTCTCCAGGTCCCGCCCAAAGGTATCGGCGAAGCCACGCTCGACAAGATCAGCGGCCTCCCCAAAGAAGTTGGCCTTCGCCTCGGCGATCTCCTCTTGCCAGCCACTCACGAGCATGGCGACCCATTCGCGCTCCTCAACTCACACCCCACCGTGATAGTCGATACCGAAACAACCGGCCTCGACACCAACCTCGATGAAGTCGTCGAATTAGCCGCCTTAAAAGGCGATGAAGAGTTTTACCGCATCCTCAAACCAACACGTCCTGAAACCTGGGCCCGCCTCGAGCAAGCCGCCAAGATCCACGGCGTCACCAGAGAACGCATCGAAGCCGAAGGCATCCCCGCCGAACAGGCCTTCGAGGAATTCCGCCAATTCGTTCAGGGCTGCGTCGTGGTCGGCCACAATCTCGAAGCTTACGATTGGCCTCTCATCCTCAACCAGTCCCAAATCACATTCGACATCGCTGGCACTGCCGACACGCTTGAGATCAGCCGCCGCATGCTCAAGCTCACGCGCTACAGGCTCTCAAGCGTCGTCGAAGCCCTCAAGCTTCCTCAACGCGAAGCCCATCGCGCCATGGACGACGTTCGTATGACCGCCGACGTCCTCGAACAACTCAAGCTCCTCCTCAATACTCACCAGCAAACAAGACGCGAGGCGGTCGCGCAAGTCGGCAAACGCTTCGTCGAACTCGCCGCTCAACTCGAAGACTGGCGCAAGCGCGCCCGCTCCCAGTCTCCAGTCGAATCTCTCGACATGGTCCTTTACGAAGGCCTCCTTAAAGAGCACTTCGGCCGCGAGACCAATGGCGAAGAACGCCTGTCGAATCTCGACGAACTCCGCCGTATCATCTCGAACATGACCACACTCGATGAAGCCCTCGAAGTAGCTTCCTTGGGCCTCGACCTTGAGCGCCAACTCGGCGACGAAGATCGCGTCCGCATCCTCACCGTGCATCAATCGAAAGGCCTCGAATTCGACACCGTATTCGTCGTCAAAGCTGTCGAAGGCGAGTTCCCCTCCTGGCGCAGCATCAAAGACGGCAAGCTCGACGAAGAACACCGCCTCTTCTACGTCGCCGTCAGCCGCGCACGCGAAAACCTCTACGTCTCCTACCAGCAGCGCGATTCCCGAGGCAAAGGCCAAACGCCCAGCCGCTACCTCAAGTCGCTGCGCAACCAAAACCAAGAGCTGAGCCAAAACAAAGCGGCCTCCCCGCATCAGGGAGGCCGCTCAAACAAACACTGCAGCAACAGCTAAAACAAGAATTTCAACGCCATCTGCATCTGACGCATATTCGTCGAAGTCCCGGTGATATTTCCGAAGATCGTCGACCCCGGCAAGAACGTGTTGTTGGGGTTCGAGAAGTTCGGATGGTTCAACGTATTGAACGTCTCCCAACGGAACTGCAGCTTGTACTTTTCAGTGAACGCAAAGTTCTTAAACAAGCTCCAATCGAGCGTCGTGATCCCAGGCCCTCTCATGAAGTTGCGCGGCGTATTACCGTAGGTAAATTCAGCCGGTAGCGAGAACGCGCCAATATCCACACACCGCACGAGCTTGCCCGATCCGCAATCCACTCGCACAGGGCTTCCAGAATAATTGGCCCGCTGCGTACCTTGCCCAACATTCGCGCGGTCAACAGAAAGGATCGCCCCAAACGGGAACCCGCCCTGCGCCGTAAAGATACCATTCATCTGCCACCCGCCCAGCGTCAACCGCAGCGCTGCATTCGGGCTCGATTTCATAAACGGAATCTCGTAGTTGAAGCTCGTCACAAACCGGTGACGCAAATCCCAGTTCGCCTGTCCATAGTCAAGCTGCGTATTGAACGGATTCATCACATTCGATCCGCCGTTGCTGTCCGTTGCCATGTCCAGCATCTTCGCCCAGGTATACGACGACATCATCGTCAAGCCCTTATATCCGTTCTGCCGGAACACCGCCGACAGCCCGTTGTACTTGCCAACCGTGTCGTTCTGAATCATACGGATCACGCCATATCGAGGATTCGGACGGCGGTCATTGATCGCCCCCGGCCCCGGTCGCGGCGTATTCAAGAAGAAACTGCGATCCAGGTGATATGAGTAGCTGCCCAGATACTCGAGCGCCACGCCAGCCGACTTCCACAACCCGCGCTCCAGCGACATGCTCCACTGATTCATCGTTGCGTTCTGCAAATAGGGATTGATGTGGAATGCATTCGGCCGGTTGTTCGCCGCCCCGCCACCAGCCGGCACGGGAGCCGACAAACTCAGCGGTGGATTCACTGTCGGATTGTTAAACGTAAAGATCGTCGAGAATGGAGGATTCGTCGTCGCCAGCGTATAGGAGTTCATCTGGTTCGGGTTGTAGTACAACCCAAAGCCTGCTCGCAAAACAAACTTCGACGGCATACGATAAGCCAGCCCGATGCGCGGTGCGAAGTTGTTGTGATCTCCCGTGTGATACGGAATCTTCGACGGCACCGTCGACGGAATAAATGCTGTCTGCTCTGGATTCAGAATCGTTCCGTTGCCGGTCGTTGATTGAGGCACCGTCGGCAACTCATAGCGCAGACCGTAGGTCAACGTCAGCCGCTGGTTCACCTGCCACTTGTCCTGAATAAAGAATCCATAGCGCCACTGCTCACCACCGCCTGGGAATAACGGCCCCGGCGTCGTCACTGCCTGCGGCACACCCAACATGAAGTCGGAAGGCCCAAAACCGGTCAACTGTGCGTTGAAGTTAAACCCGCCGCGAGGATTGTTGTTGGCCGTACGATCCGTGCGCACGCGACGCGAGTCAAACCCACCCGCAATGCTATGCGCTCCCTTAAACACCGAGAACGTATCGGAGATCTGATAGGTCCAGTCCTTCTGGAACCAGTTCGACGAAGACATGTTCTGTCCGCCAATCGTCATGTAGTTCGCAATCGCCAAGCTCGGCAACCCCGGATTCTTGTCATCCGTGGTAAAGCCCGGAATCCCCAGCGCCGTCCCTGCATTGGCCGGGAATCGGCTCCCAGGAGTAAAGAAATTCAAGCTATCGATCGAAGTCCTCTGCCGTCCAAAGCGGAAGTCGTTGATCATCGAGCTCGTGAACACTCGCGTGTACCCAGCAACCCAGTTCACATCGCCCACCGGCTGCGTGTATCCGTTAAACGGATTCGAGTTCTCCTGCAGCAGCAGCGTATCGCCCAGCGTGTAGCGGAAGAACAACCGGTTCTTATCTCCAAACGACTGATCCACGCGGCCAATATACTGATTCGTCGTATTGTTATTCGCCGGGTTCACATTGTAGTTCTGAATAAACCCAGGCGCATTCTGCGCGGGCATGTACGCCAGTGCCCGCGTCGCGATCGGCGACAACCGGCTCGCCGGAATCACATTCCCCGCAAACGGAGCCCGTGCATTGAAAGGATCCACCACCACGGTCGGTTGCTCGCTAAAGTCCCCACCGCGCATCCGCGAAGTCAAAACGCTATCCACTGCAGGAGCCGCAGTCTTCGCGATCAATCGCTCAAAGGCGAACATGAAAAACGTCTTGTTCTTCCCGTTGTACACCTTCGGAATCGATAACGGCCCACTCACCGCCAACCCGAACTGATTCTGACGGAACGGTGCCTTCGGCGCTCCCTGCCTCAGAAAGAACGGCTTCGCGTCCAGCACCTGATTCCGCAAAAACTCAAACACCGACCCGTGATAATCATTCCCACCCGACTTTGTCACCATGTTTAGCTGCACGCCCAGATAACCGCCATACTGCGCCGGATAAGTCCCCGTCTGAATCTGCACTTCCTGCACCGCATCCGCATTCGGCCGCAGCGTCGTGGTCGTGATCAGGTTGTTCATGATCGACACACCATCAAGCGAAACCGAGTTCATAATCTCGCGCGTTCCCGCGCCGATGTAGCCCTCGCCGCCACCAGGATTTCCCGCTGGATTCTTGAACCCAGGAATCACACCCGGAGTCGTAATCGCAAGGCGCATCACATTGCGTGAAGGTGTCGGCAGATCCACCGTCTGCCGGGTCGACAATACTTCGTTCACACTCGCATCGTCTGTCTTGATCGGGGGAATATCCGCCGTCACTTCCAGCTTCGTATCAACACTACCCACCTTCAACGCCACATCCGTGCGCACCGTCTGATTGGCGGACAACGCAATATCCTTCGTCGTCGCAGTCGAAAATCCCTGCTGCACCACCGTCACCGTGTAAACGCCGGCCTTCAAAAACTGAAACTCGTAGTATCCGGTCTCGTTCGTCGTGGTCTTGAGCACTTCGCTCGTACCCTGGTTCAGCGCAGTCACTTGCGCTCCACCCACAGCGGCTCCCGCCGCATCGGTCACGTTGCCTACCAGTGAAGTATTGGAGGCAAGCTGCCCCATCACACTCGCGCAACACAGCGTCAACATCAGGATTAGCTTCATTAAGGACTCCTTGTATTCTCTTTAAAGTATATCCAAATTAACAAAAGCTTACGGCAGGCTCGCTTCTTCTACGTTCCCAGCCGCCAGGTCCACGCTGTACAACTTCATCTCATCGCTCATCAATCCGAGGTACTTTGCCTCGGGCAACACTTGATCCAACTTTCGGATCCCCGTATCGAACTCCCACAACTTCTTACCACTCATATCCACACGCGTCAACATCAGCGTGGCCTCCTGCCCCAGCCGCCATCGATGCATCACAATGTATCCCTCGGGCTCGGCCAAGCGCAATGCTTTGTTGGCTCTCGCATCGCGCAGCAACCCTGCGTGGAGATAAGAATCTTTCCCCATCTGCTCGATCACTCCACCCCGACTGCGATAGAGCCGCTTTCGCTTCTGGTCGAGGATCGCTCGCCGCGGCCGCGACCAAAATTCACCCTTCTCCGCCGCCTGTTCCTCGGCCAAAAAAACCAACCCAATCCACTTCCCCAAGCTTCTCACCGGTAGAGAAAAACCGCTCCGGCCCCACACCAAACATCGACATTTTCTCGTTGTAGAGTTCAATCTGCTTCATGTATTCCACGTGATCCTTCGCGGGTTTCGGGGGCCTCGGCTCCGCATACGGAGAAGCCTTCAAGCTCTCAGGATCAAACGAGAAAATCCTCCCATCCCCCACGGTCGCCACCAGCCGCCCCTCGTCGATCTTGAAGAACTTGCTCTCCATTACCCACAGCCCGCCCAGCTCGGGATTCACACGAGCCAACTCTTCGACACCAACCTTTTCCTGCGTCTGCAAATTCAAGCCAAAAACAGAATGTGAAAACAACCACAACCGCCGCCCATCATGGCCAAGAATCCGCGCATAATTCCGCAACGGGATATCCTTGCCCCGCTCGGTCATCGCAATCACTGCGCCCCGCTTCAGGTCGCGAGCGTCATGCAAAAACAAATCAACACCATAGTTTTCGCCGCGCCGATTGTTACCTAAAAACTGAAAGGGCCGAGGCAGTACAACCAACGTTGCATAGAGCTCACCCACGCGCATCGATTCCCCAGCCAACCGCGCATCAGTTCTCCGCTACGTCGGTCCGCTCAATAGAAACACCGCCGCCATCAGCCCCACAAACACTGTCGCCAGCAACGCAGCCAGCCACAGCATCTTCACTTTCATTCGAGCGACCACGGTTTCCGCATCGGCCGCGAAAGCATCTCATTCGCCTTCTCGTCTCCAATAAACTTTTCTGCCGTGGGATCCCATTTCACATTCCGGCCCAACCGCAATGCGATGTTTCCCAAATGCGCCACCGTAATCGAGCGGTGCGCCTGCTCAATCGGTGCCACCGGTTCCTGCCTCGACTTCACGCAATCGATGAAGTTCCGCATATGCCCGGGGCTTCGCGGCAATCGAATCTCATTCTCGGCTGGTTCATAATCCATCAACGATGTCGGCCCAGTCTCCATCCCACCGCGATTCACCCAAACCCAGCCCTCGCTGCCTTGAAACGTCACACCACCTCGAACCTTGTTCGAGACAATCATCTTCACGCCATTCGCATACACGGCCTCAAAGTGAAACTCCGTCGCCGTATTCCAGATCTTCTCTTTCGCCCAGGTTACCTTGCCATTCTCGATCGCAATCGGCCCGCCCATCTCGACGCCCATGCCCCATTGCGCAATATCCGGATGATGCCCACCCCAATCCGTAATCTGTCCACCGGAGTAATCCAGCACCCACCGGAAGTTCACATGACACCGTCCCGGCGCGTAAGGCGCATCCGGCGCCGGCCCCAACCACATGTCGTAGTTAAACCCATCCGGCACTGCCTCGGGTTCCTGCCTGTCCTGCGTCTTCCCAAAGTCAGGCGTGCCTCCCGGCAATCCGCACAACACCGTATGCAGCTTCCCGATCCGCCCATTGCGAACAATCTCACAAGCCTTGCGAAATCTCGCATCACTCTTCTGCTGGCTGCCGCACTGAAACACGCGCCCGTACTTCTTCACCGCATTCGCCATCGCCCGTCCCTCGGCGATCGTCAACGCGAGCGGCTTCTCCCCATAAATATCTTTGCCAGCCTTCGCCGCCTGGATCACGGGAATCGAGTGCCAGTGATCCGGCAGCGCAATCAATACCGTATCGATATCCTTACGCGCCAGCAATTGCCGGAAGTCTTCATACGTGGAACATCCTCGATACGTGCCGCTCTTCCTCTCGCGCGCATACTGCCACTCGACAAATTGCCGTGCCGGTTCTCGTCCCCCGATGGCACCATCCCAATATCCCGGCGACTCCTTGTTCACATCGCACACAGCCACGATCTGCACACGCTCATCTCTCAGGAAGCCCTTCAGGTCACCAATCCCCTGGTTCCCCGTCCCGATCACACCCATCGTGATCCGCTCACTCGGCGCAGCAACAGCCGCCGCCGCTCCACTTGCCAAAAACGATCTACGTAGCATGCATGGATGTTATCTCAGAACCCATACAAACGCGCCGGGTTCTCAACCAACTGCTTCGCCCCGCCACCCCATTTCACGAACTGGTTCAACCCCACCGCATCATCCACGTCCTTAAACGGCGAAACATCCGTCGCCTTTCTACCCGGATAACTGCGATTATCGGGATGCGGCCAATCTGTCCCCCACAACACGCGATCCTCATTGGCGGCAAGTATCGCCCGCACCATCGCCTCCATCCCGCCCGCTCCCAAAAATCGGTTCGTCACCTTCACATACGCCTTTCCCGCCTTCATCATCCGCAACAGCGCTACAAACCCCGCCTCATCTACGCTCTTCATCCCAGCCACATGATCCACCACCACCGGCACTCCAGCCTTCATCACAACCCCTTCAATCCCTGCCAATTCTGCACCATTCGAATACAACTGCAAGTGCCACCCCAATCCCGCCACTCGATCGAGCGCCCTCTCCACCAGCGGCCCAATCCCCTTCGGCGCATTCACACGAACTGGAGTTGTCCCCAAAAGTGAGACACGAGACTAGACTCAGAAAATTCCAACGAGGAGAATTTGAGTCATGTCTGAAACGCGAAGGAAGTTCACGCGGGATTTTAAGGTAGCGGCGGTGAAGCGGCTG
>Ga0194134_10000481_pt1 | contig 60671 bp, 43 predicted proteins | sample TA2KigOff0mmetaG_FD_148602 | JGI IMG/M metagenome (GOLD analysis project Ga0194134, IMG submission 148602) | Freshwater microbial communities from Lake Tanganyika, Tanzania - TA2015056 Kigoma Offshore 0m | ecosystem: Environmental > Aquatic > Freshwater > Lake | place: Tanzania: Lake Tanganyika...
GCAGGTAGGCGGAAAAAGGGGTTCAGTCGGTGGATGGCTGGAAGTGGACTTCCAGGTCTGTCCTTCGGCACCTTGCGCCGGCTCGGGGAATCGACGACGATCCCCCTCGATCCTTGGGGCGACCCCGATGTACCTCCTGATGAACTCATGTTCCATGCTCTCCTGGACAGGCTGCCGCATCGTGGCCGCCGCCGTGCTGGCCGGATTCCTGACCGGGGTGGCGCCGGTACAGGCGGCCGACAAGCCCTTCAAGCCCGTCGAGGCCAAGACCAGCAAGCCCGACCTGATGGGTCAGACCCGAACCGAGTTGAGGGATGCCCAAGGCAGGAAGGTGGGCGAGGCCGTCACCACCCGGCCCGATCTCCGGGGCGACACCCGCACGGTGCTCCGCGATGCCTCCGGCCGGAAGCTCGGCGAGGCGGCGACCCGCAGGCCCGATGCCCTTGGCCGGTCCCGCACCACCTTCAAGGACACCAGCGGTTCCACCCTCGGGCAGGGGATCACCACCAAGCCCGACCTCCTCGGCCGCACCAAGACCCGCTTCACCGCCCCCGACGGCCGGCTGCTGGGCGAGGCCGTGACCACCAAGCCGGGTCTGCTTGGCGAAACCCGCACCACCCTCCGCGGCGGCACCCCGTGGAATCCCTCCACAACCTCCGCCTCCGGCACCACGCCGCCCCCGTCCACCCGCAAACCCTGAGCAATCGCCCGGCCGGACAGTGGGCCAGGGCGGAAGGGGGGAAGGGGGAGGGAATCCAAGGATTGGGGGACGCAAAATTGAGAAATACGGCTTGATCCGGGGGCCGCTGCCGGTAGTCTCACGGTTCTTTCGTCTCATCGAAAAGGCTTTGTTTATGCGTCGTCCGAAGGGAATCAAAACCAAGAAGTCCGTCTCCAAGCGGTTCAAGATCACCGCCAGCGGCAAGGTGCTCACCCAGCACTCCGGAAAGCGCCACCTGCTCTCCAGCAAGAACGCCAACCGCCGCCGCCGCTTGGGCACGGCGAAGCTCGTGCACGAGACCGACGTGTACAAGATCAAGGCCTGCCTGCCGTTCTCCCACTGAACACCTCCAGTTTCTAACCGCTCACTTCCATGCGCGTCACCAACGCTCCCGCTTCCCGCAAACGTCGCAAGAGGATGCTCAAGCTGGCCAAGGGCTTCCGCCTTCGCCGCAGCAGCCATTACCGGTACGCCAGCGATGCCGTTGACCACGGCATGCAGTACGCCTACCGCGACCGCAAGGCCAAGAAGCGCACCTTCCGCTACCTGTGGCAGATCCGCATCAATGCGGCCGCCCGGGCTGCCGGCCTGACCTACAGCCGCTTCATGGAGGGCCTCAAGGCCGCCGGTTGCGCCCTTGACCGCAAGGTCCTGGCCGACATCGCCGCGACCGACTCGGGCGCCTTCGCCAAGCTCGTCGAGGTCGCCCAGGGCGCCTTGAAGGGCAAGGCCGGTGCGACGACCCAGGCCGTCGCCGCCTGAGGCACGCCGAAACCGACCCCACAGGAAAACCCAAGGCGGGCGCCCTTGTCACAAAGGCCGCCCGCTTTTCTTTCGACCGAACGGTTTCCATGTCCACCGCCCGGCCATCGATCGGCAGGCATGCCGCGGCAGCGGCCCCGATGATTCCCTGAGCCCTCCACCCGAGCCCCGGTCGGCCGCCGACCCGATCCCTCGAACGATCCGCCCCATGTCCCTGCACGAACGCCTCCCCGTCATCCTCGCCGCCGCGCAGGCGGAACTCCGCGCCGCCGCCGACCTGTCGTCCCTCGACCGGGCCAAGGGCCGCTTCCTCGGTGCCGAGGGCGAGTTCACCGCCCTCATGAAGGAACTGGGCTCCCTGCCCAGGGAGGAGCGTCCGCTGGCGGGCAAGGCGATCAACGCCGCCAAGCAGGAACTCGAGGCGGTACTGGTCGAGGTGCGCGGCGCCCTGGAACTCAAGGCGGCCCTGCCCAAGGAACCGGCCGATTTCACCCTGCCGGGCCGACGCCGGCCGCTGGGTCGCCTGCATCCCCTGACCCAGGTCACCGATTCCATCGTGCGGGCCTTCCGCAAGCTGGGCTTCGCCGTGGCCGACGGGCCCGAGATCGAGGACGAGGTCCACTGCTTCGACGCGCTCAACACGCCGAAGGACCATCCCGCCCGTGACGCCCAGGACACGTTCTTCCTCGATTCGGCCGGTCGGCCGCTGCTGCGCACGCACACCAGCTCGGTGCAGATCCGGGTCATGGAGAAGACCCCGCCGCCCATCCGCATCGTGGTGCCGGGGCGGGTGTTCCGCCGCGACAATGCCGATGCCACGCACAACCCGACCTTCCACCAGATCGAGGGCTTGTATGTCGACCGCGACGTCACGGTCAGCGACCTCAAGGGCACCGTCGAGGCGGTCTTCAAAGAGGTGCTGGGCAACGACGTCAAACTGCGCTTCCGCCCACATTATTTCAGCTACACCGAGCCCAGCCTCGAAATCGACTTCACCAACGCCCTGGTCCGCAAGCTGGGCAAGGAGTGGCTGGAGATCGCCGGCTGCGGCATGGTGCACCCCCAGGTCTTCGAGAACGTGGGCTACGACCCCGAGGTGTGGAGCGGCTGGGCCTTCGGCTTCGGCATCGAGCGCATCGCCATGCTTTGCTACGGCATCACCGACATCCGCCTGCTCTACGAGAACGATGTGCGTTTCCTGAAGCAGTTCTGAAGCACCCTCCCACTTCCGCGACGCCCCCTTCAGCCCCCTTTTTCGCCCATGAAAGTCACCCTCAACTGGCTCCGCAACCATGTGGACTTCGACGGGACCCCCGAGGAACTCACCGAGCGCCTCACGCTCCTGGGTCTGGAGGTCGAAGCCGTCGAGCGCCTGGCCGGCCAACTCGACGGCGTGGTCGTTGCCCAGGTGCTCTCGCGCGACAAGCACCCCAATGCCGACAAGCTCTCGGTCTGTCGTGTGGCCGATGGCAGGGGCGAGCGCCAGATCGTCTGCGGCGCCCAGAACTTCAAGGCCGGCGACAAGGTGCCGCTCATCCTGCCCGGGGCCTCGCTGCCGCCGAAGGCCGGCGAGACGCAGCCCTTCACCATCAAGGTGGGCAAGATCCGCAGCGTCGAATCGCACGGCATGATGTGTTCCCACGAGGAACTGGGCCTCGAGCCCGAGGCCTTCGGTCTCCGCCGTGAAGACGGGCTGCTCATCCTGCCGGAGACGGCGACCGTGGGCCAACCGTTGGCCGTCCATCTCGGGCTCTCAGGCAGCGACGTGGTGTTCGACCTCGAGGTGACGCCCAATCGGCCCGATCTCAATTCGGTCATCGGCATCGCGCGCGAGGTCGCCGCCGTGACCGGCAAGCCCCTGCGCCTTCCGGTGGTGACCTTGCCCGAGGTCCCGACCGGGGCCGCCGCATCGGCCGTCGTGCGCCTGGAGGCCCCCGACCTGTGCCCGCGCTACACGGCGATGGTGATCCGCGGCCTGAAGGTCGGGCCCAGCCCGGCCTGGCTGCGCTCGGCCCTCGAGAAGGTTGGGCTGCGCAGCATCAACAACGTGGTGGACGTCTCGAACTTCGTGATGCTCGAGACGGGGCAGCCCCTGCACACCTTCGATCTCCGCAGACTCCGGACCAACGCCGCCGGCCTGCCCGAGGTGGTGATCCGCCGCGCCTCCGAGGGCGAGGCGTTCACCACCCTCGATGGGCGCGGGCACACGCTCAACCCGGAGAACCTGCTCATCGCCGACGCCGCGGGCGGCATTGCCCTGGCAGGCGTCATGGGTGGGCTCGACTCCGGCATCCAGGCCGACACCGCCGACGTGCTCATCGAGTCGGCCTACTTCACGCCGACGGGCATCCGCCGCACCTCCAAGGCGCTCGCGCTGCGCACCGACGCGAGCTACCGCTTCGAGCGCGGGGCCGATGTCCAGGCGGCCGCATCGGCCGGTCGGCGCTGCGCCCAACTGCTGCTCGAACTGGCCGGTGGCAGCCTGTCCGGCCAAGCCATCGACGTGTTTCCGAACCCGCCCCAGGCCAAGGAACTCGCGCTGCGGCAGGATCGCGCGAAGGTCCTGCTGGGCGTGGACATTCCGTCCGGGACCCAGGCGGGGTTCCTGGCCGGGCTCGGCCTCGAGGAGGTCGGGCAGGGGAGCCGTGACGGCGGAGCGACCTCCGTGTGGCGCGTGCCCTCGTGGCGGGTCGATCTCAAGCGCGAGGTGGACCTGGTGGAAGAGGTGGCCCGCCTGTTCGGCGTCGACCGCATCCCCTCCACGGCCCCGCGGGGCGCGGTGGGATCGCATCCCTTCGACGCGACCTACGACCGCTTCGCCGAAGTCCGCCGCATCCTCACGGGCCTCGGGCTCGACGAGGCCCAGGGCCAGACGCTGATCTCCGACACGGCCGCGCGCCGGGTCTCCGAAGAGGTGGTGCTCCTGGCCAATCCGCTGAGCAGCGACATGAACGCGCTGCGGCCGTCGTTGCTGCCGGGGCTGCTGGATTCCCTCAGCCACAACCTCACCCGCCGCAACGGCGATGTGCAGCTCTTCGAGATCGGCCGGGTGTTCACCTTGCAGAACGGAGCGGCCCGCGAAGGCTGGCGCGTGGCCATCGCGCTCACCGGTGCCCGCGATCCAAGGTTCTGGTCCGGGGCCGATCGCGATGCCAAGACCGACGTTTACGAGCTCAAGGGATTGGTCGAGGAGCTCATCGAGCGCCTGGGCCTGCGCGGGGTCGCCTATGCGCGCCGCCCGGAGAGCACTCCGCTGATGCTCGAGTCGGCTGCGATCACCCTCGGGGGCAAGCTGCCCCTGGGCCAATTGGGCCAACTGCTGCCGACGCTGGCCAAGCGGCACGACCTGCGCGACGCCGTGCTGCTGGCCGAGCTCGACCTAGACGTGCTGCTGGCCCGCAGCAACCCGGTACGGAGCTTCAAGCCTCTGGCCGCCTTCCCGTCGATCCAGCGCGATGTCGCGATGATCGTGCCCGAGGCGACCACCCACGAGGCGGTGCTCGTGGCGGTCAAGCAGGCCAAGCCCGGTCACCTCGAGGCGGTGGAACTCTTCGATGTCTTCCGCGGCAAGCACGTGCCCGAGGGACACAAGAGCCTGGCCTACTCCTTCACCTACCGCGCGGCCGACCGCACCCTCAAGGACGACGAGGTCCAGGCCGCCCACGACCGCCTCGTCGGCGCGTTCCAGTCGGCCCTCGGGGCCACCTTGCGCGCCTGAAAGCCTGAAAACTCAGAGGGGTCCTGCGGCGAGGACCAAGAGATAGACCACGCGTTTGGCCCCGCGGGGCGAAGTGGCATAAGCCTTGAGCAATCGTGTCCCGGCGGGCAGGCCCTTGGCGGCCATCGGTACCGCCAGGGCGGCCCGTGCCGATCGAGCGATGACCGGCAGGTCTTCGGACGGGATCACCCTGCCGAATTCTCGCCTGCGGATCCGGGCTGACATCAGGACCCTCACCGCTTCTTGTCCACCTTCTTCCAGGCCGCGCCGATGCGGTCCATGCGCCCTTGGAGCGCCTCGTCGACTTGGACGACCTCGACCACGGGATCAGCCTCCAGTTCGAAGGGGATCCGGCGGGTCTTGACCACTTTGGTGAGGTAGAGACGGATGGCTGTCGGCAGATCCAACCCCATCTCCTCCAGTGTCTCGGAGGCCTCGTCCCTGAGTTTGACCGGCAGACGAACCTGCAGGGTTGTGGATGCCATTGCCATGCAAACAATGTCAAAAAAATACAAACCGTTTCAATGGTGGTGATATCGCATCGGAACAGATCCAATGGTCGGAAGGTTGGATCGGCTTGGTCTGACCGGCCATGGCCCGGTGACCGCATCGGCACCTCCGTCTTCAGACAGGCTCTCAGGCCCGCCGCCTCAGGCGCAGGGCGTTGCCGATCACGATGAGGTCCGAAAGGCCCATGGCCAGGGCGCAGACCACCGGGCTGAGGAACCCCAGGGCGGCCAGCGGCACGGCGGCGGCGTTGTAGAAGAAGGCCCAGAAGAGGTTCTGCCGGAGGGTGCGCAAGGTGCGCGCCGACAGGTCGAGGGCCTCGACCACCGCGGCGAGGTCGGGTCGCAGCAGGACGAGGTCGGCCGCCTCGCGGGCCACGTCGGAGGCCTGCGCGACGGCGATGCCCAGGTCCGCCGCCGCCAGGGCGGGGGAATCGTTGATGCCATCGCCCACGAAGGCCACCCGGTGACCTCTGGATCGGATCTCCCCGAGGATCCGCACCTTGTCCTCGGGCCGGCATTCGGCCCGGACCCGTTCCCGGGGGATCCCCACCGCCTTGGCCACGGCCCGGCAGGTGGGCTCGGCATCCCCCGAGATCAGCCAGGTCTCCAGGCCCAGGGCCTCGAGGCGTCGGATCACCTCGGGCGAGTCCGCGCGGACGGCGTCGCCCACCTCGAGGATCCCCAGCGGAACGACGCCCTCGGCCAACACCAGCACACTGCGGCCCGCCTCCGCAGCCCGGGCGATCCCGGTCTCGACCTCCGGGGAGGGGGGCATCCCGAGCGTCCGCATCCACCCGAGCGAGCCCAATCGCAGGGGGCGGCTCGCATCGCTCCCGGCCACGACCGCCTCGATGCCCTGGCCGCGCCACTCGCGCCAGGAGGCCAGCCTGGGTGCGGTGGACCGGGGGTTCGGCCCCGGGTCCGTTCCAGGAACGGAGCCGCGGTTCCGGAGAGCCTGGGCGGTCGTGACGACGGCGCGCGACACCGGATGCCGGGACCGCTCGGCCAGCGTCTCGGCCAACTCCGGCAAGGGAATGCCCCGGGCCTCCTCCGGACGCAAATCCATCCATCGCGTGAGGGTCGGATGCCCCGCGGTGAGCGTGCCCGTCTTGTCGAAGGCCAGCGCCGAGAGACGACCGGTCTTCTCCAGGGCCACCGCGTCCCGGATGAGGATGCCCCGACGCGCCGCGGCATGGATGCCGGCCATCAGGGCCACCGGCGTGGCCAGCCCCATGGCGCAGGGACAGGCCACGATGAGCACGGAGCAGAAGGCCGAGACCGCGTCGCCGATCGCGGAGCCGGTGGATTGCGGGTGCCAGAGCCACGGGGCCAGGGCGGTCTGCCAGGCGGTCAACGTGGCCGGGGCCCATCCCCAGGCCACCGCGGCGAGGAGGGCGATGACGACCACCACCGGCACGAAGACCGAACTCACCTGGTCGGCCAGGCGTTGCACCGAGGCCCGGCTCGATTGCGCCCGCTCGACCACCGCCGCGATGCGCGCCAGGCCCGTGTGTTCACCCGTGGCGCTCACCCGCACCACCAGGCTGCCCTCGACATGGGTCGAACCGGCCAGCAGCACCGAACCCGGGACCTTGCGGACCGGCATGGCCTCGCCCGTCAGCAGCGATTCGTCGGCCGACGATTCCCCCTCCAGCACCACGGCGTCCACCGGCACCTGGTCGCCCGGTCGCATGCGCAGGCGGTCTCCAGGTCGAAGGGCACCCACAGGCACCTCGGATTCGCGCCCCTCGGCATCCAGACGATGGGCCGTCGCCGGGACCAGGGCCATGAGTGCCTTCAGCGCATCGCCCGCCTTGGCACCCATGCGCGCTTCGAGGGCGTGGCCCAGGCTGATGAGACTCAGGATGCTCACCGACTCGGCGAAGAAGAGGTGCGCGTGCGGTTGGGTGAAGAACAGCCACAGACTCCAAAGGTAGGCGGTGGACGACCCCAGCGACACCAGGGTGTCCATGTTCGAGCGGCCCACCCGCGCCTGACGCCAGGCCCCGCGATAGAACCGCCACCCCACGCCCGCCTGGACCACGGTGGCCAGGATCAGCGCCACGGCCTGGAATCCCCGGTGCATGCCCCATCCTGCGAGCCAATCGCCCGCCAACAGCAACAACGTCGCCGGTCCCCCCAGCCAGAGGGCTGTCGACCAGGGATTGGCCGTTGTTTTGGGGGTGCCGGTTCCCGGCGCGGATCCGGCCGGTGCGGCCCCCGGCGAGGCAGGCGACGGGTCGCCGGAGGGTTCCTCCGGATGGGCCCGGTACCCGGCCTTCTCCACCGCGCTGATCAGCCGGGCTGGATCGACCGTCCGGCCCGTCAGCCAGTGGACCCGGGCCCGGCCAGCGTGCAGGTCCACGGCGGCCCTCGAGACGCCCTCCACCGAGCGGAGCGCCTCGGTGACCGCGCGGGCGCAGTTGCCGCAGTCCATGCCATCGACCCGCAGCCCGGTGACCGCCCCGGCTTCCGGTGACGGTGCGGGGCGGGGACGGAAGCCGATTGGTTCGGTGCCCACGCCGGAACCTTCGATCCCGGCAGGCGGGTCCGACAACCCCAAAGCCGCCGAAGGGTCTCCGCGGGTTGCCCCCGCGGCCCGGGACGCCTCGGGGGTTGCTGGACCTTCCGCCGTGGAGCAAGATTGGAAACGTGATCCTCTGCTTGGCCATCGTGCGACATGCCGCCCGCTTCCCCAGGGCCGTGGCAACGGGCGTCCTCCTTGAGCTTCTGTGCCTGTGGACATGGGCCGCGGCGGCGGCCGACACCGCCCGTCCGGCGGCCCAGGTCGACTTCAACCGCCAGATCCGGCCCATCCTTTCGGACCACTGCTTTGCCTGCCACGGGCCCGACGAGGGCAAGCGCAAGGCGGGCCTGCGCCTCGACCGCGAGGAGGACGCCTTCCGCACGCTCAAGTCGGGCCGCGCCGCGCTGGTGGCCGGCAAACCCGAGGGGGGCACGCTGGTGGAGCGCATCCTTTCCAAGGACCCGGACGAGATCATGCCGCCGCCCGAGCATGGCAAACCCCTCTCCCCGGCCCAGATCGAGCTTCTCCAGGCTTGGGTCCGGCAGGGAGCCCGCTGGCAGCAGCACTGGTCCTTCATCGCTCCCACCACGCCGGAGCTTCCCCGCGTCAAGGACGGCAAGTGGCCCCGCAACGCCCTCGACACCTTCGTGCTGGCGCGGTTGGAGGCCGAGGGCCTGAAGCCCAACCCGGAGGCCGACCCGGCGAGCCTGCAGCGGCGGGTGACCCTCGATCTCACCGGCCTGCCGCCCACGGTCGAGGAGGTCGACGCCTTCCTCGCCGACAAGCGCCCCGACGCCTACGAGCGCCTGGTCGACCGCCTGATGGACTCGCGCCACTACGGCGAGCGCGTGGGCCAGAACTGGCTGGACCTCGCCCGGTATGCCGACACCAGCGGCTACCACTTCGACGGCGTGCGCTTCATGTGGTTGTGGCGCGACTGGGTCATCGACGCTTTCAATGCCGACAAGCCCTTCGACCAGTTCACCGTCGAGCAGTTGGCCGGCGACCTGTTGCCCAATCCCACCGTGAGCCAGCGCGTGGCCACCGGGTTCGTGCGCAACAACATGACCAACGACGAAGGCGGGGCCGATCCCGACGAGTATCTCAACAAGTACGTCGTCGACCGCGTCAACACCCTCGGGGCCACCTTCCTGGGCCTGACCGTGGGGTGCACCGAGTGCCATGACCACAAGTACGACCCGATCAGCACCAAGGAATTCTACCGCCTCTACGCCTTCTTCCACAACGTGCCCGAGAAGGGCCTCGACCGCATCCGCACCGACAACCCGCCCCCGCGCCTGCCGGTGCCCACGGCCGAGCAGGCCGCCAAGTTCGTCGAGGCCGACTTCGCCGTGAAGGATGCCGAGAAGACCCTGCAGGACCGCACCAACGAGCTGGGCGAGACCCAGGAGAAATGGGAGCGCGAACTCGGTGAGCGCCCGCCGGCCCCGGTGCCGACCAGCGGCCTGGCGGCGCGGTGGACCTTCGACGGCGTGGTGGATCCCGACGTCGCCTGGAAGGGCACCAACGCCGTCGAGTTTGTCGACGGCCGCCTGGGCCGGGCCCTGAAGCTCGACGGCAAGGCCCATGCCGAGGCGCCTTCGCGGACGGGCTGGGACCGCACCAACGCCTTCGCCGTCGCCGCCTGGGTGCGGTTGCAGGGGGACGGCGCGGTCCTGAGCCGGATGGAGAAGGGGCCGGGACACCGCGGCTTCGACCTGCTCCTGGCCGACCGGCGCCTGCAGACCCATCTCGTCCATGCCTGGCCTGAGAATGCCCTCAAGGTCCGCACCAAGGACCAGTTGCCCCACAACCAGTGGCTCCATGTCGCCGTGAGCCATGACGGTTCCGGCAAGGCATCGGGCGTGCGGATCTTCGTCAACGGCGTGCGCAAGGACCTCGAGACCGAGAAGGACCAGCTCAAGGAGTCGCCGGTCGCCGCCGAACCGCTGCGGTTCGGGTCCCGGAACGGGGACTCGTTCCTCACCGGCCAACTGGATGACGTGCGCCTGTTCTCGCGGGCCCTGTCCGAGGCCGAGGTGCGGTCCCTGACCTTCGAGGGCTACGCGGCCATCGTCGCCAAGTCGCGAGGCCGGCGCGCCGACGACGAGCGCGGCGACCTGGCCCGATTCTACCGCGAGAACCACGCGGTCGACTACCTGAGGGCCGAGAAGTCCCTGGCCCAGGCCCGCCGCACCAAGGACGGATTCTATGCCAAGATCCCGACGACCCTCATCATGGAGGAGCTGGATCCGCCCCGGGAGACCTTTGTGCTGGTGCGCGGCGACTTCCGCATCCGCGGCGAGCGTGTCGAACCGGGCACCCCGTCCTTCCTGCCGCCGTTGCCCGAGGGACCGACCAACCGCCTGACCCTGGCCCGTTGGCTGGTGTCCCGGCAGCATCCGCTCACGGCCCGCGTCACCGTCAACCGCTACTGGGCCCTGCTCTTCGGCAACGGCCTGGTGAAGACGGCTAACGACTTCGGGTCGCAGGGTGAGTGGCCCAGTCATCCCGAGTTGCTCGACTACCTGGCCACCCGATTCCGGGACGGCGGCACGGTCGCCATGCCCGGCCAGCGTCGCGGCGCCAGATCGGGCCCGATCAAACCGTGGAGCGTGAAGGACCTGCTGCGGATCATGGTCACCAGCGCGACCTACCGACAGGCGGCCAACGCCACGCCCGACAAGCTGACACGCGACCCCTACAACCGCCTGCTCACCCGCGGCCCGCGCCTGCGCCTCGACGCCGAGTACATCCGCGACAACGCGCTGGCCGTCTCCGGCCTGCTGAACCCCAGGATTGGCGGCCCCAGCGTGAAGCCTTACCAGCCCCCGGGCATCTGGGACGGCACCGACTCGGTCTTCGTGCAGGACCACGGGCAGGATCTGTATCGCCGGGGCATGTACGTCTTCTGGCGCCGATCGGCCCACTACCCGTCCTTCGCCACGTTCGACGCGCCCAACCGCGAGGTCTGCACCTTCCTCCGCCAGCGCACCCAGACCCCCCTCCAGTCCCTCGTGCTGATGAACGACCCGGCCTTCGTCGAGGCCGCCCGCGGCCTTGCCCAGCGGGTGCTGCGTGAGGAGCCCGCCGACCTCGACCGCCGTCTGGTGCGCGCCTTCCGGCACACCCTCGGGCGCAAGCCCCAACCCGACGAGGTGGCCGTGCTCAAGCAGACCCACGAGCAGCAGTTGGCCCGCTTCCAGTCCGATCCCGACGCCGCCAAGGCCCTCATCTCCGTGGGCGAGTCCAAGGCGCCCGAGTCGGCCGACCCGGCCGCGCTCGCGGCCATGACCGCCGTGGCCAACGTCCTCCTGAACCTCAACGAGACCATTTCCAAGTGAACCCCTCCTACCTTCAGGACGAGGCCGAGCGCATCCTGAGCCGGCGCGCCTTCCTCACCCGCAGCTCCACGGGCCTCGGCGCCATGGCCCTGGCCTCGCTGCTGCCGTCGTCGCTCGGCGGGGCCACGCCGGCCACCCGGGCGGTCCCCGGCGCCCTCAAGACCCTGCACCTGGCGCCGAAGGCCAAGCGTGTCATCTACCTCTTCCAGTCCGGGGCCCCGTCGCACCTCGATCTGTTCGATCCCAAGCCCAAGCTCAAGGAGATGACGGGCCAAGAGCTGCCCCCGAGCGTGCGCCGGGGCCAGCGCATCACCGGCATGACGGCCGGGCAAGCCGTGCTCAAGTGCGTCGGCTCGCCCTTCGAGTTCAAGAAGTACGGCAAGAGCGGCATGGAGATCACCTCCCTGATGCCGGGCATCGGGGCGATGGCCGACGACATCGCGCTCATCCGCACGATGCATGTCGATGCCATCAACCACGATCCGGCCGTGACCTATTTCGGCACCGGCAACCAGCAGCCGGGACGGCCCACGATGGGGGCCTGGATCGCCTACGGGCTGGGAAGCGAGAACGCCAACCTGCCGTCCTACGTGGTGCTGGTCAGCGGCAGCGGCGGCCAGTCGCTTCAGGCACGCTACTGGGGCAACGGCTTCCTCTCGGCCAACTACCAGGGCGTGCAGCTCCGCAGCCAAGGCGACCCGGTGCTCTACGTGTCGAACCCGCCGGGCATGAGCGGCCAGTCGCGCCGCCAACTGCTCGACGCCATGCAGACGCTCAACCGTCGGCAGCTTGGCCTGCTGGGCGATCCCGACATCGCCTCGCACATCGAGAGCTACGAGCTGGCCTTCCGCATGCAGACCAGCGTGCCCGAACTGGTGGACCTCTCCTCGGAGCCCGAGTCCGTGCTCAAGCTCTACGGGGCCCAGCCGGGCAAGCCGTCCTTCGCCAACAACTGCCTGTTGGCCCGTCGACTGGCCGAGCGGGGCGTGCGCTTCATCCAGCTCTGCCACCGCGACTGGGACCACCATGGCGGCCTCCCCGACGGCATCAAGGCCCAGACCCGCAACACCGACCAGGCCAGCGGTGCCCTCCTCCAGGACCTCAAGCAGCGGGGCCTGCTGGATGACACGCTGGTGCTCTGGGGTGGAGAGTTCGGGCGCACCGCCTACTCCCAGGGCGACATCAGCGCCAACAGCTTCGGCCGGGACCACCACCCCAGGTGCTTCTCGCTGTGGATGGCCGGCGGCGGCATCAAGCCCGGCCTCGTGTACGGGCGTACCGATGATTTCGGCTACAACATCGTGGAGGATCCGGTGAATGTGCACGACCTGCACGCCACGATGCTCCACCTGCTGGGCATCGAGCACACCCGCCTGACCCACCGCTTCGAGGGCCGTGACTTTCGGCTCACCGACATCGCCGGTCAGGTCATCAAGCCCCTGCTGTCGTAGGCGTCGCGGGATGGGGCCTGCGCCCGCAGGGGAGTTCCGGCAAGGATCGACCTCGGTGCATGGCGCCGGAGACCCGCTGGATCGCGTCCTGAGAGGTCGTTGGCCCCATCACCCTGCTCCCGGATCAAAGAGGATGTGCCAGGAGGTTGAATATCCGTGAACGCTTCAAGGCCGAGGTCTGCTGCCGGTTTGAAAACCCGTCAGGACGCCGGGATGACGTGAAGCGCCGATGGCCCGCCGGGAACGAGCGCCGCGTTGATGCCGGTGTCGAACGTGGCGAACCGCCCCCCATGTTTCACGGCGAGCGCCAGGAGGAAATGGTCCGTGAGATGTTTGGACCCGGGCAACTCGTGATGGAGTCGATCATCCGTCAGCGTCAGGTCGTCGGGCCAGAACTGATGCCCTGGTGCCGATATCAGGCGTGAAAGCAACCGCCGCGCTTCCACGGGGCTTCCCAGCGATCGCGGGTACGATGGATGGCTGAGGATGCGAAGGAATGCATTTTCGGTTGTCGGACAGGTAGCCCCGCCACCGGTGACCGCCTCGCGTTCAAAGAAGCGCAGGGCGGCGCTCTCATGGACGTGTCCGGCGTCGCCCAAGGCGATGAGAACGCGGGCGTCCAACAGGGTGATCATGGGCATTGAGAACGGGACATCCGTTCAAGCTCCTCGTTTTCCAACGCCTCCTGGACTGCGCGGATCTGGGCCACCGTGGTGGAAGGACAGCCGAAGGCTTTGCGGATGCGGAGGATGCCGAAGGGCCCGACTTCGAACCGGGACGGATCAGGGTTTTCCTGTTCCATGGCCGGCCGGATCTCCCGGCGAAGAGCCGCCTCAATGATGGCCTTGAGGGTCGTCTTCCGACGGACAGCCAGTGTCTTGGCCTCCATCAACAGGTCATCCGGAAGAACGAGCGTTGTTTTCAAGATATGGCTAGGCGTATGGTTGTACGGTTGCTAGTCAAGCTGGGGCTGTCTTCGGGCTGGCTCGACGCTTGGTTCCAGCGTTCCCATCTTGGCCGCAAGGTGTTCATCACCAACGCGGCCCAAGGCCGGGATTTTGGGATGCGTTCGCGAGGCCTCTTTTCAGCTTTCCACCCATCCGGGCAAAACAGTAATCTCTTCAAAGAGGTTGAGTTCATCTGAAGTTGGATGCGTGGTTCGCTCCCGACTCTTCAGAAGGGGCAGCCTTTTTGGGTGGCCGATATCCACGGTGCACACGGTGCAGTATACAAGTGGCAAACCGGAGTTCCCAAAACTGAGCGAAAAGCCCAGTAAAACCGAGTCGCGGAAGGGTGGCTGAGTGGTTGAAGGCACCTGACTCGAAATCAGGCGTACTCGCAAGGGTACCGGGGGTTCAAATCCCTCCCCTTCCGCCAACTTGCCCCAAAGGCGCCCCGATCCCATGGAGCCGACATGAGGGTGGTGCACGGTTGCGTTCACTCCACCACGTTCAGTACGGATTGCTCTGAATCCCAAAGGCGATCGATCAAACGGTCGGTGTTGGTGCCTTGGATTCGGGCGACGGCCAACCGACGGAGGCCGTCGTTGAAGGTGATGATGCTGGTGACCTCGATACGGAGGCTATTGCACAGCTGGACGAATCCAACCAAGGCATCGGGTTTTTGTGTGATGTCGAACGTGATGCGCGAGGATCCCGGTTGGCCGCTGAGCAGCTTGGCGAAGACACGGAAGATGTCCGACTCGGTGATGATGCCCACGAGCTTGTCGCCCTGCACGACGGGCAGGCCGCCGATGTGGTGTTCGGTCATGCGGCGCGCTGCCGCTTCGATGGGTTGGTCGGCCTCGATGGTGACCACCGGGCTGTGCATGATGTCCGCCACCGTGCCCGCCGGGGGCAGGTCATCGATGCCGGCCACCGAGAACGGATTCAGCCCCGGTGGATAGGCCCGTTCGACATCCTGGCGAACGATCATGCCAACGCTGGCCCGCCCTCGAACGACCACCAATCGGCGAATGTTGCACTGGGTCATGCGTCGGATCGCCTCGCCCAACGGTGTCTCGGGCGAGACGGTCTCGACCCGGCGGGTCATGCAGAGATCGACGATCATGGCAGAAGAGGGTGCCAGCGACCCGGAAAACTGCACGCCGGAGGCTGGTCTTTGCAGGGACCATCGGCGGCCGGCGGCGCAGGCTTCAGCGATTTGTGGGGAGACGGTTCAATCCGCGGGATCGGTCCCGTCGGCCTGGCTGTCGTCCTGGCTGGTGTCCCGGGCCCTCACCGGGCGCTCAACCGGAAGAACCGGGTCGGACTGCCGGTGGGTTGGCGGGCGATGCGCAGTTGTTGGAATCCCGAGGTGAAACCCACCTCGGTGGGCACCGGGGTCCACGCCTGTCCCAGGACGGGGGTGGTCTCCAGCAGCACGGTGACGCCGGGGCGGTCGGTCCGCTGGGTCAGTCGCACGGTGGCGGGTTCGGTGGACAGGTCGAGGAGGATTGGGGCGGCCGCGTCGGGGATCATCGGGTGGCTGCCGAGGGCGAACTCCAGCAGGTTGGGACGGCCGTCGCGGTCGGGATCATCACCGGGTCCCCGTTGCCCTTCGGGCAGGCCCTGCGTGGCGATCCAGTCGGGGAACGGGCTGCCCTGGAGTCCGGTGCCCGGGGTGGGGGACGCCCCGATCCACACGGCGGGGTCGTTGCCATACTGCCCCTCGAAGCGCTTCTGCAGCGACTGGCCCGATCCAGCGGGGCCGACCGGCCAGGGGGCGTTGCGGTCATAGGTCACCCGGTCCACCCGCGCGAACTGCCGCACCCCGCCATCATCGAGCCCGGCCGGCCGGCCCAGTTGCACCGACTCGCCCTCGTTGGCGAGGCGGCCCGCCGTCCACTCCAGCACCCGCGTTCCCGGCGGCACGCTAAAGGCGGCATTGAACTGGGACAGGCTCCGGGTGAGCACCACGCGCTCCGCCGGGGCGAGGATCATCGGCGGGTCGGACGGGAAGGTCATCTCGATGCCATCGGTGAGGCTCCAGGCCGCGCGGCGGATGCTGTCGTACAACGGCACGGGGTTGGTCGAGAGGTTCAGCAGTTCCACGAACTCCAGTTCGGGGTCCGTCGACGAGGCGTAGAAGATCTCCGTGATCACCACCGGCCCGATCCGGGGCGCGCTGTTGGCCGTGCCGGGCGTCGGGGCCTGGAGCGGGACGAAGTTCCAGGTGTCGGTGGAGGCCTTGCGGTGGTTGCCCAAGGTCTCGCCGGGCATCGAGGCGCCGAAGGATTCCTGCGAGCGCTGGTCGGTGAGTTCGTCGCCCACGGCCGAGGTCAGGTACAGGGTCTCGCCGACGTCGCTGAGGGCGAAGCCGGTGATCCGTCCGGTGTCCAACGAGGCGACCCCGAAGTGCTGCTGCTCGGTCAGCACGATGCGCTCGCCGGGGTCGAGGCGGGTGCCCGCCGGGATGCGGTACTTGCGCAGATCCGCGGCGCTGTCGCTCAGGAACCACCCCCCGATGTCCACCGGTGTGGCGGCCCGGTTGAAGAGTTCGATCCAGTCCTGGTCGCCCTCCGAGTTGGCGAGGATCTCGTCGATCACCACGGTCCTGGCCAGCGGGTAGGGATAGTCGGTGGCGAGGTACGTGTGTCGGGCCCCGATGTCGGCGCGGCTTCCGTCCGGGTCGGCCGGATGGTCCGGGGCGCCGGCGTCGATCGCTGGCGATTTCGGCCCGAGGCCGAAGTCCAGCAGGGCAGGGGCCCGGAAGAGCGGGTTGCCCAGCAGGTTGCCGGGTCCCGGGCCCGTGAGCGCCATGGTGTCCGACAACGAGTAGGCCACCGTGATCCGCGACCGTGCATCGGCCTTCACCGGGGCCACCTTGCTCCCGGAGAAGACCGTGTTGGTGACCACGGCCGCGCCGCCGCCCACGCCGAAGTTCTTTTCGTACACGTCCACCCCGATGCCGCAGTCGACAAAGGTGTTGCCGTCGACCACCGCGAGGGAACCCGCATCCTTGACCCCCACGCCCAGGGCGCAGCCCACCACCAGGTTGTTGCGCAGGAGGACGCCCGAGCCCTGGCCCACCGACACGCCCTTGTCGGAGTTGAAGTAGATGCGGTTGTCCTCGATGAGGATGTCCTTCGCCGCCTCGCCGATGTCGATGGCGTCGCAGTTGGGCCCGAGGAAGCGGTGGATGCGACAGCCCCGGACGATGCCGCCGACCACGCCGTCGTAGTCGATGGCGTCGGTGTCCGGGGCGTTGTTGCCGATGAAGTCGCAGTCCTCGACGAGGGCACCGCCGCGTTTGACGTTGATGCAGTCGCCCGTGTAGGCCGTGTGCAGGCGGCTGGCACGCAGTTCGATGGATCCACCCCGGCAGAAGATCGGCCCATCGCATTGTTCGATGTCGAGGTGATCGATGCGCAGCGTGGCGTCGAGACCGGAGAGGGCGTAGGGAAAGGTGACGGGGTCGATCCCCCGCGTCGCCTGCCGGACGACGAGGTGCCTCAGCACGCACGGCCCGTCGGGACGCTCGAAGCTGATGCCGCCCCAGCGGGCACCGTCGCGACCGACCCAGCGCACGGGCGCCTCCGGCGTGCCGTCCACGGTCAAGGTGCCCTGCACCCGCACGTGCCGGCCCGGGGCGAGGTTCAGCGTGACGCCGGCCGGCACCCGCAGGACCAGGCCCGGCGGGATCAGAAGGTCCGACTCGACCGCGTAGGTGGCGCCGGCGACGAGGGTGGTGGTTGCCGCGAGCGTCCCGCCGATGACCCGTTCGTCGGAGGGGGCGAACCGGGCCGTGATCGCGGTGGGGGCGGTCAGCGTCACGGTCGTGGAGGCCTCGCCCGAGGCCCCGTCCCAGCCGACGAAGCGATATCCCGGTGCGGCCTCGGCCACCAGCGAGAGGGGGATGCCCGGGAAGAGGCGGTGGGTGCCGGGCTCGATGGGCACCCCATGAGCGAGGATGCGGCCGTGCTTCGGGCCGCTCACCCCCAGGGTCACGGGTACCGCCGGCGACAGGCCCAGCCGGCCCTGGATCTCGGCCAGGAAGCCGTCCGAACGGGCGTCGATGAACTTCTTCATGTCGGCCAGCGCCGAGGCGCGCCCCGCCAAAGTCATGCCGCCGAGGCTTGCCCAGCGGGCCACGTGGCGGGCGACCTCGGGTTCGACCTCGCGGGCCATGGCATCCAGGAGTGCCTGCACCCGGGCCGGCCGGAACGTCGATCCCGCATGGGCGGCCATGCGCTGGGCCATGCGCTGCCTGAACCGGGTGGAGGCCTTCAGCCGGGAGAGCAACTGGTCCGAGGACCACATCTCGCCGAGGATGCCGCTGCCCAACTGCGACGACCGGAACGTCTGGTCCATGTCCGGCAGGAACCATTGCCACCGGCCGCTCGGGGTGCGGGGCCTCCAGAACTCCCGGTTGTGGGCCCAGCTGATGTTCTGGCCCCAGGCCTCTGCGGCGACGAAATCGATGAAGCTGTCGATGTCCACCCGCGATTCGACCACGGCCCAGACCGCCGGGTCGTTGAGGTCCCGCGACTGGGCGAACCCGAGCAGTTCGAGCCAGTGCGTGGTGTCGCCCTTGTCGGCCCCGAGCGTGATGGCCGAGGAGGTCAGATGCCCGTAGACGAGGTGGTCCATCTCGGTGGCGTTGAGCCGGTGATGCTCGAAGAACCAGGCCTCGTCCCATCGCGAGCGGATGTCGTGGATGCCCCAGTAGGCCCCGTTGATGAAGACCACGCCCGGGCGGTAGTCCGACACGCCCACGCGCAACTGGCCGCGCTGGAGGAACGACCAGAGGCCGTCGCGGAGCATCTCCATGCTCCAGGCGTCGCCGCCGTCCCGCAGGGTCAGCGAGGTGTGGTTGGGGATGCCGGTGCCGGGAAAGAGGTCGTAGGCCAGGTTGTCGTCGCCGTAGGCCCCGCGGAGGGCGAAGTTCAGCGCCCGTTGCGCGTGCACCCAGTTGTTCTCGCCACCCATTCGGAAGGCACCCTGGACCGGGAATCCGGCCTGGCCTCCGGGGGCGAAGTACTCGAGCGACCCGGGAGCGTCCTTGCCCTTGTACACATCGCGCAGCCCGCGCCCGGAACTCCCGCCGCTGACCAGTTGCTCGTGCTGGTTGTAATAGATGCCCAGACGGTCGCCGAAGAGGAGGTCCGGATCGGAGACCACCGAGATGACGGGGAGCGTTCCGAGGGTTTCGCCCACGAGGTAGGTCCGGGTGGCGATGGGGCCGTTGGGGCGACCCTCCTCGAACACGCGCGCTCGCACGACGGTGTTGGAGGTGACGTTGAACGGTTGCACATAGGCCGGCGAGGTGGGGGTCGGCACGGCCCCGTCCAGGGTGTAGCGGATCGTGCCGGAGGCGGCCGCAAGGGCCACCTGCACGGGGGCCTGGAACACGCCGCCCTCGGGGCTGATGGTCGCGGCGAGGCCCGGGGTGCGGAGGTCGGGAACCTCCGCACCCGCGTTGGCCGCACCCGGCGTGGGGTTGGCGAACTGCACCCACCGGCCCAAGGCGTTGCGGCCGCGCGACACGTCGGGGATCTGCTGGGCATAGTCGGCCATGTCGACGGTGGTGGACGCCGTGAAGCCCGAGCCGCTGAGGGACAGGTCGAACCCGAGGTCGGAGCTGTTGGCCGCGCTCTGGTGGATCTCCACGGCCAGCACATTGGTGCCCCGGGTCAGGTGGCTCGCGGGAATCCGGTACGCGGTGAAGGCGTTCTCGGCCGCCCCGGAGACCGAGGTGGAGGCCGGGGTCCGGAAGTCGACCGGCCCGGCCGGAAGGTTCTGTCGGACCACTTCCACGCCGTTGAGGTGGACGATCGCTCCGTCGTCGGCCAGCAGCCTCAGTTCGAGGTCCACAAACCGGCCCGGGTCGGCCACGGCGAAGGCGTGCCGGAAGTAGGTGGTGATGGGGTGCGTGCCACCGGCCGCGGCGGCACCCAGCACGGTGGTCTCGTCGCCGTCGCCGTATCCGAATTGACCCTGCCCCTCCGGCCAGGAGGCCTCGTTGAAGACGGGGGCACGCCACGCGGTGCCGGCATCGGATCCGTTGTCGAGGTAGCGCCAGCGGGCGGCACCGGCGGGCACCAGCACGGTGTTGGTCTGCCCGGTGGTACGGCTCAGGACGATCGATTCGCCCAGGGCCGACAATGAGAAGTCGGTGTGGTGGGCCTCGGTGGTGAAGTCCCGCCACGGCCAGTAGCCCCGAGGGTGGATTTCCCCGGGGAACGCGTTGCGGCCATCGGCCCAGACCACCAGGAACCCGTGCGCCGGGATCGTCGACGACGCCGGGAAGGCCCAGCGGAGGGGTTTTGCCGGATCATCGCTCAGGTACCAACCGGCGAGCGACACCGGGGCCGCGGTGGTGTTCTCGAGTTCGATCCAGTCGGGATAGTCGCCGAAATCGACGATGTCGGGATGCGACCGGGTGTTCGAGGCCAGGAATTCGCTGATCCGGACCTGGGCCGAGGCGAGCAGGGGCAGCAGGCACAGCGCGGCGGCCGCGAACGGTGCGTTCATGTCGTGCAGCCAGACTAGCAGCTCCCGTACCCGGGGTCAGGGGCGGTGAAGCCACCGGCCCCGTGCCCTCCAGAGGATCTCGCGCCAGTCCGCCCGGGGGGGCGGGGCGGGCAGGACCGGCACCCTGGGGGTCAGGGCCCATGGGTCAAGGTCCGCCGGCGGTGCACCGCATCGCCGCCGCACACGTACAGGTAGGCCCCGCCCAGGCCGGCGAAGACGCAACTGTAGACGCCCTTGTCGGGGCGGGGCTTGGCGATCACCCCGCCGAGGCGGCCCGTCCAGTCGAACATCTGCACGCCTGCGTGCGAGGTCACATACAGACGTCCCAAGGCATCCACCGTGGAGCCGTCGCCGCCGCTGTCCTTCTTGCCGGGGGGCACCACGAGGGTCATGGACCGCTCCCCGGCGGTGAGGCTGCCGTCGGCCGCGATGGCGTAGCTCCAGACGTTGGTGCCGCCGTACTCCGAGACGTAGAGGAAGTCCTGCCTGGGCGACAGGGCGATGCCATTGGGCGAGGTGATCCCCCCGGCGACGGTGCGCGGCCGCGAGAGGGCCTTGGCCCCGATGGGCACGGCCTGAACCTGGCCCGCGCCGGTGTCGGTGAAGTAGATCCAGCCCGCCTTGGAGACGATCAGGTCGTTGGGCTTCACGCCGGTGGCCACGTCCTCGAGGGCCTGGGTCTTCGGGTCGATGGCCACGATCTTCGGGGCGTCGCCCTGGGTGGCCGCGTAGAGCCGCCCATCGGGCCCGAACTTGAGACCGCTGACCTTGGGGCCGTTGGTGAGCCAGGGCTCGGCCTTGTCCGAGCCGGCGGCGACGCGGTGGATCGCGCCCTTCGGCAGGTCGGAGAAGTAGAAATTGCCCTCGGCATCGCCGCAGGCGCCGTCGGTGAACCCGAAGCCCTGGCCCACCAGTTCCCACGGCGCGTCGGTGCCTCCGCCGGCCAGCACCTTGTTGAGCGCCTCGTCGCCGTTCCAGTTGTTGGTGCTGGGGGTGGGCGGACGCATGGCCGGACGCCAGAGCCAGCGCAGGGAGTCGGGCAGGATCGCGCCGCCGTGCCTGCCGTTGTGGGCGCCGTCGCCCATGACGAACCGGTGGTCGTAGCCCGCGAACCCGAGCGCGCTGGCCATGGTGCGGTTGGCCAGAGGCCAGTCGCCGTGCAGGTTGTTCAGGTCGTTCTCACCGTCCTGGAGGAAGACCCGCAGCGGCTTGCGCTCGGTCTTCCGGATGAGCGCGGGGTAGGCATGGCCGCCCCGGATGTTGGTGAAGCTGCCGATCTGCGAGAGCACCTTGCGGAACTGGTCGGGCCGCTCCCAGGCCACGGTGAACGCGCAGATGCCGCCCGAGCTCATGCCGGCGATGCCCCGCATCTCGGGATCGTCGCTGAGGCGGACCGAGTACCGGGCGGTGACGAAGGGGATCACCTCGTCGACGAGGAATTTGGCGTAGTCGCCGCCCAGGGAATCGTATTCGAAGGAGCGGTTGTTGCGGTCGCCCCACCCGTTGGGCGCCGGGGCGCCGGCCCCGCGATGCCCGGGGTTGAGGAAGAGCGCGATGGTCACGGGCATCTCGCCCTTGGCGATGAGGTTGTCGAGCACGATGGGCACCCGCTGCGAGCCGTTCTCCCGCACGTACTCGTGGCCGTCCTGGAAGACCATCAACGCGGCGGGGCGGCTGCCGTCGTACTGCGCGGGGATGTAGATCCACCCCTGGCGCGAGGTGCCGGGGAACACCTTGGACTCGGTGAACTCGAAGGTCTCCACCCGGCCCTTCACCACGCCGGGCGCGCGGTTCGTCGACTCGGCACCGAGAGGGTAGTTGTCGATGGCCCGGGCGGTGGACACACCGAAGGCCACGAGGGCTGCGGCCAGCAGGAGGGGGTTCATGCCGGACAGTCTCCGGAAGCCCCCGCACCGGAGTCAAATGCGGAGGTGGGCTCCGGGGCGCCATCCGCGCCTGCTGCGGGCCCGGTGGCCTGGGTCGGCATTCCGTCCGTGGGTCCCAAGGACCTGCCCCGGGCAAGACCGCCGTCACCGGGCCGGTTTCAGGTGCCGGTCGAACCACTGGGCGAACTGGGCGATGTCCTTCTCCATGCCGGGCCAGCCATGGTCCTTGCCGGGCAGGCGCACCAGTTGGAAGACCGCCCCGGCCTCCCGGGCCTTGGTCTCGAAGATCTCGGCCTGATGGATCGGCACGAGCCCGTCGGCCTCGCCGTGGATGACGAGCGTGGGAGCCATGTCCCGGGTGACGAAGTGGATCGGCGAGATCCGGCGACCGTACTCGAGCCGCCCCTCGAGGGTGTCGGACGGGGACCCGAAGGCCCCGTAGAACTGCCGGCCGACCTTGCCGACGCCGACCTGGGTGTCCCCGGGAGCCCCCCAGTTCTCGAAGTCGGTCGGTGGGAAGAAGCAGGCCACGGCCTGCACCCGGCTGCCTTGCCGATCCACCGGGTCCTTGGCCTTGGGGTCGCCGTCGCGGCCCTGGGTCCCGAGGGTCAGCGACAGGTGTCCGCCCGCGCTGGCCCCGAAGACGCCCAGGCGGTCGGGATGCACGGAGTAGTCGGCCGCATGGTGCCGGATCCAGCGCACCGCCCGGTGCAGGTCGTCCGCGATCTCGAGGATGGTGTACCGGGGTTGGGAGCCGTGGACGACGGCGAAGACCGTGTAGCCCGCGTCGAAGAGCGCCTGACAGTAGGCGGGGTTGATGTTGTTGTGGTCGGAATAGAAGCCGCCGCTGATGACCCAGATCACGCCGAGGCCGTTGGTCCGGGCGGGCTGCAGGACATCGAGGGTCAGCGCCGTGCCGAACTTCCGGCCGTAGATGACCTCGGTGCGGCGCAGGCCCGGCAGGTCGGCGGCCTGGATCAGGTCCATGGTCAGGCCCAGCAGGGCGCCCAGGGCGAGCAGGGTGGGAAGCCCGGGGAGTCGAAGGCGGCGCCCAGACGGGCGGACGTTGGAGAGGAGGCGGGGAGGGATCATGCGTGTTCCCGTTGTCGGGCGCGTCGTGCGCCCGTGCAAGTCAAACCGAAGGATCCAACCCGAGACACCGCGCGTGCGGCCCGAGCCGGAGGCGGCCTGTCCTGAAGGCGTCTCCGGCAGGCCCCCAAGGTTCATGGGCCGGGGTCAACGGGCAGGGGGCGTTGGCGCGTTGGTGCCGTGCGATCGGTCGGTCTTCCGGCGGTCCATCTTCTTCCGGAGCTCATCGAGCAGGCGGCGTTGCTCCTCGTCGAGCAGCGGGGTCACCTCCTGGTGCATGCGCTCAAAGGAGGCCTTCATCCGCCGTTCGGTCTCCTGGTGGATGCCGGAAACCTCGGTCTCGGACCGCTTGAGGATGGGCTCGATCTTGCCGACCTGCTCCGGCGTGAGGTGCAGGTCGGTGGTCCATCGCTGCAGGATGCGCTCGGACATGCCGCCGCTGGGCCTGGGAGGACGGGGGGGCGGCTTGGCGGGGAAGGCCTTGGCCCCGAAGACACCCGCCACCGCGCCCGCGACGAAGGTGGCGGCCAGGTAGCCGATGATCGCGTTGCGGCTGAGGGGGTTCATTGCAGGGCGAGGTAGGTCTCGGGTTCGGGCACCGCGAAGGCTTCGTCGAGGGAGTGGCCGGCCGGGGTTCCCACCGCGACCAGGATGGCGCACAGGGCGACGCATCCGGCAAAGGCCACGCCCCAGCGGAGGACGGCGAGCAATCCGAGACTGTCGGCATCGGCCCGTGCGCGCCGGACGGTGGCCAGGACCCGTTGCTCAAGCACGGGATCGGGCACCGGGGCCGTGGCGGCGGATACGGCACATTCGGGCCTCCGGGCCGAGGCGGCCGAGCGGAGCAGTCGATCGAGGGGATGGGTCTTCATCGGTTCACTTCCTCCATCAATTCGGAAAGGTGCTTCTTCATCTTGGCCCGCGCTCGGAAGGCACGGACCTTGACCAGCGCGGTGCTCCATCCGGTGACTTGCCGGACTTCTTCGACGGACTTTTGTTCGAGGTGGAGCAGCGTGACGACCAGGCGATCCTCCGGGTTGAGCCTTGCCAGCATCTTTTGCACGAGTTCGCGGGATGCCAAGCCGTCCTCGGGCGAGAGTTCCCCTTCGGTGGAGGCCAGGTTCTGCACCACCTGCTCCTCCTCCTCGCTCAGGTCGGAGAGACGCCACTCGGGGCGGATCTTCTCGTGGGCGATCTGGTTGAGGCAGGTGTTGACCGCCACGCGGGAGACCCAGTGCTCGAAGGGCACGGCTCCGCGGTATTGGTCGATTCGGGTGAACACCTTGACGTACACGGCCTGGATGAGGTCTTCCTCGCTGGTTCTTCGGGGCAGGTGCGACCGGACGATTTTGACGATCAACCCATGCAGATGTCGCATGAGGACGCGAGCCGCATCCTCATCGCCCGCCCGCACGCGTTCCACGCAGGCGGTCACGTCCAGCACCGGTTCGTCCATGCCCGATTCTCTGAGCACCCCTGTCAATCCAGGCGACCGCCCGGTGGGAGCTTCGGTTACAATGCCCGAGGGGGGCGTCGGCCGCACGGGCTCTTTTGGATCTTCCTTACGGGCGGCCCGGCTGCTTCCCTGCGGCGCATGAAGTCCGTCGATCTCGCGGTCCTGGTCGCGCAATGCCAGTCGTGGCTCCAGCCGGAGCGATTCCGGGACTACGATCGGGCGCACAACGGCCTGCAGGTGGAGAACCGGGGCCGGGTTCACCGCATCGCGGCGGCTGTCGATGCCTCGCTGGCGACCGTGCGCAAGGCGGCCGCGGCCGGTGCCGACCTGATGGTGGTCCACCATGGGCTGTTCTGGGGCGAGACCCGGCCCTGGACCGGGCCCCGGATGGCCCTGATCCGGGCGCTGTTCGAGGCCGATCTGGCCGTCTACTCGATGCACTTGCCGCTGGACGCCCACCCGACCCTGGGCAACGCCGCGCTCTTGGCTCGACGGATCGGGTTGCGGCGGCTCAAGCCGTTCTTCGAGCATGAGGGTTGCCCGATCGGATGGCAGGGCGAGACGAACCTGGACCGTGAGGCGTTGGGCCACCGGCTTGGGGAGGTGCTCGGTCGCGCGCCGATCCTGTTGCCCGGGGGAAGCCCAACCTGTCGCCGGGTGGGCATCTGCACCGGGGGGGCCGGGGCCGAGTTGGCCCAGGCGGCCGCCGAGGGGGTGGATTGTTTCGTGACCGGTGAGGGGCCTCATTGGACCCACGCGCTGGCGGAGCAGGTGGGACTCAATGTGTTTTACGGGGGACACTATGCCACCGAGACCTTCGGGGTGCAGGCCCTCGCCGGGAAATTGGCCCGACGGTTCGGCGTGGCATGGGAGTTCATTGACCATCCCAGCGGGTTGTGAGGGGGGAATCCCGTTCGCTCGCGGGGTTGGCGGTGGGGTGGTGGCCCGGGGAGGACTGCGCGGCTTGGGATGGTTTTGGGCCGGCGTGGGATCGGGAACGACGAGGTTTTGGAACGAGGAGGTTAGCGTAAGGTCGGTTTTGGATCGGTTTTGGGCATGAAAAAACCCCTCCCGTTTCGGGGAGGGGTTGAAAGGACGGACTTGGAACCTTCCGATCGCAGGGATCGGCCGATCAGAACTTGTAGACGACGCTGGCGGTCAAGCTCAGGTCGTTCCGCTGACCGTTGAACGGATTGGCACCGCCGTCCACCGCACGGTCCCAGCGGAACTCGCCGCGGGTCAGCACGTTGGCCCAGAGGGCGTAGTCCAGGGTGAAGGTCTCACCGATGATCTTGTCCTCGGCGCGGCCGGGCAGGAAGGCACCGTAACCCGAGGTCGCGTACTCGAAGCGGTTGTTGGCCTTGAGCTTCTCGGTGATCTGGTAGCCGGTGTAGAACGCGTAGGCGTTGGCGTAGCTCTGGCCACCGACCCCGGCGTTGAACAGCAGGTCGGCGCTGGCGCCGAGCGACAGTTCCTTGATCGGGGTGGCGAGCGAGACGCCGACGTACAGGAGGGTCGGGTCGTTCTTCTTGCCTTGGGCGTCGCCGTTCACGACGCCGACATACAGCGAGCTGCCGGCCAGCCAACCGGTGCTCTCCGGGGCCTTGATGACCACGGAGCCCATGTACACTTTGGACGACTCGGCGAGCATGCCACGCATGCTGCCGCCAACCTGTCCGGAGGCGAAACCGGCGGCCGTGAGGCTGCCACCGTTCAGGCCGAAGCCGCTGTCACCATTGGCGATGCCACCGGACACGCCGATGATGTCATTGACCTGGTAGCTGGCGAGGATGCCGGTGTGACCGAACGGCTCGAGGTTGTTGAAGCCGAGGCTGCGGGAGAAGTTCGGGTTGGCGTAGGAATCGGTGACCTCGTAGCCGACGATCGGGTCGAACTGGCCGAGCTTGAAGTCGATGCCGTTGCCGATCGGGGCGCGCAGCGCCGCGTAGGCCTGCTTGATCGCCACGCCGGAGGTCAGGGCGCCCGGCATCACGTTGGCGTCGGGGCCGAACATGGTCTCGAACTTGTAGCCGGCGCTCCAGGTGCCCTCGTCGATGGGCTTCTCGAGCTGAATCTTGACGGTGTTGACGTTGAAGCCGTCCTGTCGGTCCGCACCGGTGTTGGCGAAGCGGTTGGCCTGAGCCGAACCGGAACCGAAGTTCCAGATGGCCGAGGTGTCGACGTAACCGCTGAGGGTGGTCGAGCTGAGCGCCGTGTTGACCGGGTGCGACTCATCGGCCTGCACCACGGAAGCGAGGCTCACCACGCCGGTGGCGGCCAGTGCGACTGTCCATTTGTTGAACTTCATGTTGTTACTCCTGAGTACTGCGTTGTGTTTGACTTCAATAATCACGTTGAAGGACGGAGACACAGTCCCCGACCCCCGCCGAAATGGCGGAAATCCTGGGCGGGACAATAGGAACAGGGTTGATGGAGTGCCAACACTTTTTTTGCGATCGGTCGGGGCCCGCTGGGGTTGCGGTCCGGGAAGGACCCCTACAGGTCGTGGATCACCCGCCTCAGTTCCTCGGCGATCTGCTGTTGGCGTCCGGGGGCGTCCACCGGGGACCCGTCGCGCTCGGTGACATAGAAGGTGTCGATGGCCGCCCCCCTCTCCGTGACGATCTTGGCGAGCACCAGATTGAGGCCCAATTCGGTCAAGGCCTGGGACAGCGCGAAAAGCAGGCCCACCCGGTCCTCGGTTTCGAGGTCGATGATGGTCGGTCCGTGGGGTGCCGACCGCTCGAAGCGGATGTCCGGCTCCAGGCGTTCCCCCGCCAGCGCCTGGTACAGCGGTCGTGTCTGCGCGGCGATCCGCCGCACCGCCGGCCGGACATCGGTACCCTTGGCCAGCACCTCCCGGATCAGTCGCTCGAACCGTTCCCGGACGGCGGCATCGGGGGCGGCCCCGGTGCGCGCATCCGTGACGTGGAAGCTGTCGAGCACCACCCCGTCGGCCCGGGTGAAGATCTGGGCCGACAGGATGTTGAGCCCGGCCGCCGTGAGGGCGCCTGTGAATTTTGTGAACAACCCGGGCCGGTCCCAGGTGCAGAAGTGCACGCGGGTCCAGCCTCGATCCTTGTCCTCGTTCCACAGCACGGCCGGTTCGAGGGCCCGGTCCTCCTGGGTGAGCTGCAGGTGGATGAACTGGTGGACCAGCGTCAGGTCGCGGGCCATCTGGCGCGGGGAATGGATCTGGAAGTAACGCCCCGGCAGGCCATCGAAGTGGGCCGAGATCTCCTCTTCGGAAAAAGTGCGGGGCAGCAGGGCCTGCACCTGCTCCCGGAGCAGTTGCCGCTGGCGCAACTCGGCCTCGATGAACTCCGGGCCGCCCCGGAGGACCGCCGTCGTCCGCTTGTGGAGGGTCCGCAGCAGGGAGTCCTTGAAGCTGTTCCAGAGCGTGTCGCTCGTGCCCATCGAGTCGGCGAAGGTGTGCAGGGTCAGCAGGTCGAGGTTCTCCAGGCTCTGCACCTGGGAGGCGAAGGTGCGGATCACCTCCGGGTCGTCGAGGTCCCGCCGCTGGGAGGTCTGCACCATCGTGAGGTGGTGTTCGATCACCAGCGACAGGGTGTGCGCGGTCGCGCCGTCGAGCCGGAAGCGCTTGGCCACCTTGATCGCCAGCTCGGCGCCCACGAGTTCGTGGCGTCGTCCCGGGAAGGCCTTCCCGCAGTCATGCAGGAGCAGGGCCAGGTACAGCACGAACGGGCGCTCCACCTGGCGCAGCAGCTCGGCGTAGCCCGAGAACGGCCGGGTCTCGGACCCCCAGACCTGGTCCAGCTTGGCCACGCAGGTCAGCGTGTGCTCGTCGACCGCGTACTGGTGGTAGAACTCGTGCTGCACGAGGTTGGTCATGCGGTCGAACTCGGGCAGGAACCGCCCGAGGAGTCCCACTTCATGCATGGCCCGGACATACGGGGCCACGTTGCCGCGCTGGTTGAGGATCTCCAGGAAGGTGGCCTGGTAGTGGGAGTTGGCCTTGAAGCCCCGGTCCACCAGCGAGACCTGCTGCCGCAGCAGTTGGGCAAGGTCCGGGTGGATCGCCAGGCCCCGCCGCTGCGCCTCGAGGAAGGCCCGGAGGATCCTCCCCCGGTCCTGGCGGAGGATGCCCCGGTCGACCATGTGGAGCTGGCCGTCGACGATCCGGAACCCGTCGAACTCCTCCGCCGGCTTGGCGGCGCCCCGCCGGGTCTTGGTCTTGGAAGCCTTCGACTTCCCGGGGCTGGGCACCAGGGCCAGCCGCTGCTCCAGCGTGCGGGCCGTCAGGTACAGGTTGCGCGCGTGGGTGTAGTACTCGCGCATGAACGCCTCGGTACGGGCCCGCGGCGACCGGTCGGTGAAGCCCAGGCCATGGGCGACGGCGGGCTTGACCGTGGGCGTGAGCACCTCGGCGGCCCGGCCCGCCTGGTGATGCAGCTCATTGCGGGTGCGCAGCAGGAAATCGTAGGCCGCCTCCATCTGCTTGCGCTCGGCGGGGCCGAGGAACTCGGCCCGTTGGAGGTCCATCAACGACCGCGTGCCGTGCTTGAAATAGGCCATCCAGAGCAGGTTCTGGTAGTCACGCAGGCCGCCCACGCCGTTCTTGATGTTGGGTTCCTGGAGCGCCGGCGAATTGCCGTGCTTGGCCCGGCGGGTGGCCTGGTCGGCCAGGCGCTGGGCGATGTACTCGTCCTCATGGCCGCGCACGCACTGGCGCTGCACCTCGCGCTGCAGCCTCTCGGAGAGCGCCTCGTCGCCGGTGATGCGACGGGCCTCGAGGAGGGCCGTCTTGGCCTGCATGTCCTCGTTGGCCAGGCGGATGCAGTCGTCCACGGTGCGGACCGCGTGCCCCACCTTGAGCCCGATGTCCCACAGCGTGTACAGCAGGCCGCTGGTCCAATCGGCCAAGGCCTTGAGTTCGGGTCCTTCCGGGCCCAGGCCGTCGGCATGGAGGAACATCAGGTCGATGTCGCTGCAGGGGTTGAGTTCCCCGCGTCCATAACCGCCGAAGGCGACCAGCGCCACCTTGGGCGACTTGCCCTTCGGCGCCGGGAACACGCTCTGGATGGAGCTCCAGAGGTGGCGGACCAGGACATCCATCATCGCCGACCGCGCCCGGCACACCTCGAGGCCGCCGGCCCCGCCCCGGTGGAGGATCTTGAGCCGGTGCCCCTCCACCTTGAGGAAGCGCTTGTACCTCGGCAGCTCGTCGGACGGCTTGCTCAAGGGCGGAAGCACCAGATGCCGTCGCGCGCTTTCTTCGATCTTGGCGATCAGGGGATTCATCGGAAGCCGGGACCGTGAGCCGATCCAACCGACCCGGCAAGGCCCCGGTCCGGACGCCCCGGGGCCACCGGGCCGGCTCGTGCCTTGTCAGGCCGCCCCCGGCCGGCCACCGTCGCCGCTCCGGAAAGACCATGTCGCCGCTGCCCTACGAGATCGCCCTGGCCCTGCGCTACCTGCGGCCCAAGCGCACCTTCGTGTCGATCATCACGCTCATCTGCGTGCTGGGGGTCACCCTCGGGGTGGCGGTGCTGATGATCGTCATCGCGGTGATGACCGGGTTCGGCGAGCAGTTGCGCGAGCGCATCCTGGGCTTCAACGCGCACCTGCGGGTGGAGGCCGTCGGCCAGCCGCTCCCCCGATGGCGCGAGGTGGCCGCCACGATCTCGTCGAACGCATCGGTGCGGGCCGTGGCCCCCTACGTGCACACGCAGGTGCTCATGGAGACCCAGCCCGAGTCGGGCAATCCGAGGCCCTTCGCCCCGGTGCTGCGGGGGGTGGATCCGCTGCTGGAGCCCCGGGTGTCCGAGGTGCCTCGCGGCATGATCTCGGGCCGCTTCGATGTCGGCCCCAACCAGGTGCTGGTCGGCGTGTCGCTGGCCGAGGCGCTTGGTCTCAAGGTGGGCGACTCGCTGGCCGTCTACTCGCTGCCGGCGCTCAAGCGCATGCACGAGGCCTGGGAGGCCGGCCGCAAGGAGGTGGATCCGCCGCAGAAATTCCACGTCGCCGGCGTGTTCGATGCCGGTCTCTACCAACTCGAGATGTCCTCGATGATCACCGGCCTGGGCGATGCGCAGGACCTGCACGGCATCGAGGACGATGTGACGGGCATGTCGGTGATGCTGCACAGCCCCGACATGCCCACCACGTCCCGCGTGCAGTCGGAGATCACCTCGGCGCTGGGCGGCGAGTTCCAGGTCGTCTCCTGGATGCAGGACAACCGGCAACTGCTCGGGGCGCTGGTGGTCGAGAAGAACATGATGTTCTACCTGCTGTTCTTCATCGTGATCGTGGCGGCGTTCGGGATCATGAGCGCCCTGATCACCTTCGTGGTCCAGAAGACGCGCGAGATCGGCATGCTCAAGGCCCTCGGTGCGACGCCGGCCCAGGTGGCGCTGGTGTTCCTGTCGCAGAGCCTGGTGGTCGGGGTGGTCGGGGTGATCAGCGGCTTCGGCCTCGGGTGGACCGGGGTGCGGTTCCGCAACGACTTCCTGCACTTCATGAACCGGACCTTCAACCTCGACCTGTTCCCTCCGGAACTCTACCAGTTCCGCGAACTTCCCGCCCGGATCGTGACCTCCGACGTGGTGATCATCTGCGGCGGATCGCTGGTGATCTGCCTGCTGGCCGGCGTGATCCCGGCCTTGCGCGCCGCCTGGCTCCAACCCGTTCAGGCCCTACGCCATGAGTGAGCTTCCCGCCAGTGGCCCCCTGGTCCGGGCCGACTCCGTCCACAAGGGCTACTCGTTGGGCCGTCGCCGCCTCGAGGTGCTCCGGGGCGTGGACCTGATGGTCGATGCCGGCGAGTTCGTCGCGCTGCGGGGGGCTTCCGGTGCGGGCAAGAGCACCCTGCTGCATCTCATCGGGGGACTCGACCAGCCGGACCGTGGCTCCGTGCAGGTTGCTGGCGTCGCCCTGCCGTCGCTCGGGCCGTCGGAACTGGCGCGGTTCCGCAACCGGGACGTGGGCCTGATCTTCCAGGCCTTCCACCTGATGCCCGAGTTCGACGCCCTAGAGAACGTGGCGCTGCCGGGGCGCATGGCCCGCCGTCCGATGGGCGAGGTCATGGCCGAGGCCGGGGTGTTGCTGCGGCGGGTGGGCCTGGAGGACCGTCTGGACCATCGCCCCGGCGAGCTTTCCGGCGGCGAGCAACAGCGGGTGGCCATTGCCAGGGCCCTGGTCAACCGCCCGAGGCTCATCCTGGCCGACGAACCCACGGGCAACCTCGACTCGCGGACGGGCGAGGACATCGTGCGATTGCTCCTGGAGATCCGCGCCGAACGCGGCGTGACGCTGGTGGTCGCCACCCACGACGCCCGCCTGGCCGACCGCGCCGACCGGGTGGTGACCCTGGTGGATGGCGTGGTGGTCGACGGCTGAGGCGGTCCGGGCCACGTCGGTCCGGCCGCGCCATCCGCGCCATCCGCGCCATCCGCGACGTCAAGGGCCTTGGACGCCGGGATTTCAGCGCGTGCCCGACAGGTCGAGGATGCGGCGGTACACGGCGGCCTCGAGGGCCATGACGCTGAGGCGGGACTGGCGGATGAGGGGCATGTCCCGGGTGATGGGGTCGGCCTTGAGGGTGGCCAGGTCCACCGGGCGGGCCAGGGGCTTCCTGGGGGCGAGGTCCACCACGGACCAGTCGTCGCCCTCGGTCGCGGTCGGGTCGGGGTAGGCCTCGCGCACGACCTCGGCGATCCCGACGACCTGTTTGCCGGTGACGCTGTGGTAATAGAGCACCGCGTCGCCGACCTTCATCGACCGCAGGTGGTTGCGGGCCTGGAAATTCCGCACCCCCGTCCACGCGGTCTTCCCGTCGGCGACCAGCTGCGACCACGGATAGGCCTCGGGTTCCTGCTTCACCAGCCAATAGCGCTGTGCCATGTCCTCATCGTGCCCCGAGGCGTGGCGTCGGCAAGCCCCGGACCAAAGGTCCGATCGCATCCCGATGCATCCCGGCTTGCCTTTCGCGGAGGCGGGGGCATGACATGGGGACTCAAGCCCATGAAGCCGACCTACGAGGACCTCGCCGGGATGATCGACCACTCGCTGCTGCATCCCACCCTGACGGATGCCGACCTGAAGGCCGGATGCGACGTGGCGGCCCGCTACCGGGTGGCGTCGGTCTGCATCAAGCCCCATGCGGTGCCGCAAGCCGTGGAGTGGCTGGCGGGCAGCGGCGTGGCGGTGGGTACGGTGGTGGGATTTCCCCACGGAGGAAGCGCGGCCGAGGTGAAGTGGCACGAGACCGAACTGGCCTGCGCGCAGGGGGCTGCCGAGATCGACCTGGTCATCAACGTCGGCAAGGCGCTCTCGGGCGACTGGGAGTATGTCGAGGGGGAGATACGCGGGGTGTGCGAGATCGCCCACCGCCATGGGGCTCGGGTGAAGGTCATCCTCGAGACGGACTACCTGCATGCCGGCGGAGCCGGGCTGGATGGCGACGAACTCAAGCGCACCCTCTGCCGGCTGTGCGAGGCGGCCCGGGCCGACTGGGTCAAGACCTCCACCGGGTTCGGCTTCGTGAAGCGCCCCGGCGGGGGCTACGACTACCAGGGCGCCACCGAGCACGACCTCGCCCTGATGCGGGCGACGGTCTCGGAGCGGGTGCAGGTCAAGGCGGCGGGAGGGGTTCGGGACCTGGATGGGCTGCTCCGCGTGCGGGCCCTGGGAGCCTCCCGGTGCGGGGCCACGGCCACGGCCACCATGCTGGACGAGTTCCGCCGTCGCGAGGCCGCCGGCACCCTGGGGACCGCCCCGGCTCCGGCTCTCGGTGGCGGAGGGTACTAGGGCGCCGGAGGTGTGCGATGAAGCGTGCCGCCCCTTGCCCGACGCCCAGTGCCCTCCCCGGAACCAGACCGGGATGGCCGGCAGCCGCCGCGACGGCAGGACAGGGCCGGCGCCGTCGTGCGGCCTTCACGCTGGTCGAGCTTCTCGTCGTCGTCGCCCTCGTCGCCGCGCTGGCCGCCCTGCTGTTGCCGGCGCTGGCCGCGGCTCGGGCCAAGTCGGCCCGCGTGGCCTGCCTGTCGCAATTGCACCAGCTCGGCCTCGGGTTCGCGCTCTATCTGGGCGATCATCAGGATCGCCTGCCCGACCGGCGCGACCTCAAGCGGTCGCTGGGCTACCGGCCATGGTCGGACTGGCCCCCCTCGGACCCACGGGGCGGCTGGACGGTCGAGGCGCTGGCCCGGGCGGGCGGCGGGGCGGGGTGGTGCCCAGGCATCGGCCAGGGCGTCCTCGCCGAGGCACCGCAGGTGGTCCAGCGGGTTCCGGGGGTGGGCGACGGGCATCCCGGGATCCGCACCGCGTTCTGGCTCTGGCGCTTTGACCGGGCCGACGCCGAGGTGGCGCTGGACAACTTCTGGAACAAGACTCCCGAATCGGCGTTGGCCGACCTGGGGACTTCATTGCTCAACTCCGGCTCGGTCCCGCCCGATGGACCGTCCGGGGTCGAGATGGCCGTGGATGCGTATTTCCCGCGGACGATCCCCACGGTCGCTCCCGGGCTGGCCGGCCGGTCCGCCCATCGGGGAGGGCGCAACCGGCTGATGCTCGACGGCAGCGCCGCCTGGTTCCGGGATGCACGGTTGAACTGATTTCGCATGAAAGGATTCCAACGAGGTGGGAAGGCAGCCCTGGTGGGCGCGCTCCTGATGGCGTCGCCCTGGCCTCCGGCCGGGGCGGTACCGGCTGTCCCGCAGGGCACCGTGGATTGGCCGGTGTACCTCGGGGACGCCGAGAGCAGCCACTATTCGCGCCTGGAGCAGATCCAGTCCAGGAACGTGGCGCAACTGAAGGTGGCCTGGACTTATCAGGGGGGCTGGGCCGATCCCCAGAACCGATCTCAAATCCAGTGCAACCCCCTGGTCATCGACGGGGTGGTGTACGGCACCACGGCCGACCTCAAGCTCTTCGCCCTCGACGCCACCAGCGGCGTGCAGAAGTGGCGCTTCGATCCGGCCGCCTGCGAGGGCATCACCAAGGGAGGCGTGAACCGCGGCCTCGCCTACTGGGCCGATGGCAACGACCGGCGGATCCTCTATGCCAACGATCATTTCCTGCATGCGGTCGACGCGGTCACCGGGCGACGCATCCCGGGCTTCGGCCGCGACGGATCGATCGACCTCAAGGAGGGTCTGGGTCGCGATGCCTCGGGTTTGTCGCTGCAGGCGACGACGCCCGGGGTGGTCTTCGGGAACCTGCTCATCATGGGCATGCGATTGGGCGAAGGCCCCGCCCCGGCGGCCCCAGGACCGATCCGTGCCTTCGACGTCCGCACCGGCAGGCTGGTCTGGCGCTTCCACACCATCCCGCAGCCCGGCGAACCCGGCCATGAGACCTGGCCGCCGGAGGCCCACCGGTATGTCGGCGGGGCCAACGTCTGGACGGGATTCGCCCTCGATGCCGCCCGGGGCATCGTCTACTGCCCGACCGGTTCGGCGGCCTTCGATTTCTGGGGGGGCAACCGCATCGGCCAGAACCTCTACGCCAACTGCCTGCTGGCCCTGAATGCGCGGACCGGCCGCCGGATCTGGCACTTCCAGTTCGTGCACCACGACCTGTGGGACCGCGATCTGCCGGCGCCGCCCAACCTGGTCACCGTGACCCACCAGGGCCGCCGGATCGATGCCGTGGCCCAGGTGACCAAGTCGGGGCATGTCTTCGTCTTCAACCGGGTGACGGGGCAGCCGCTTTTCCCGGTGCAGGAGATCCCCGTGCCCGGTTCCGACCTGTCGGGCGAATCGGCATGGCCCACGCAGCCGGTGCCCTTGCGGCCGCCGCCCTTCTCGCGCCAGTTGTTCACCCACGACGAGGTCACCGACCTCTCGCCCGAGTCGCACCGGCAGGTGCTCGAGCGCTTCTCTCGGATCCGGCCGCACACGCCGTTCCAGCCTCCCAGTCGCGAGGGGACGATCGTGTTCCCGGGCTTCGACGGCGGGGCGGAGTGGGGCGGGGCCGCAGTGGATCCCGACGGCATCCTGTACGTCAACGGCAACGAGATGCCCTGGATCCTCACCATGGTGGAAACCCGGTCCAAGGACGCGGCCGCCTCGGCCTCCGGGGCGGCGCTTTACCAGCAGATCTGCGGGATCTGCCATGGGCCCGAACGCCAGGGCAACCCGGGCCAGAACGTGCCCTCGCTGGTCGGGGTGGGGAAGCGGCTCCAGGCGGCCGACCTCCACAGGCTGCTGCAGACGGGCAAGGGCGTGATGCCCTCCTTCGACTTCCTGTCGGAGGCGCAGAAGTCCCGGCTGATGGCCTTCCTCCGCGACGAGCCCGAGCCCGCCGCCGACGCCGGGGCCGCGGCCGCCGACGCGTTGGGAAGGATCCCCTACTCGATGACCGGCTACAACCGGTGGCTCGACAGCAACGGGTATCCGGCGGTCAAGCCGCCCTGGGGAACGCTCAACGCCATCGACCTGAACGCCGGCTCGATCCGATGGAAGGTGCCGCTGGGCGAGTTCAAGGAACTGACCGCCCAGGGCGTGCCGCCCACCGGCACGGAGAACTACGGCGGCCCCTTGGTGACGGCCGGCGGTCTGGTCTTCATCGCCGCCAGCCGGGATGCCCATCTCCGGGCCTTCGACCGGAGGACCGGGCGTGAACTCTGGAAGGCCGCGCTGCCGGCCGGTGGCTATGCCACCCCGGCCACCTACGCCGTCGATGGCCGTCAATACGTGGTCATCGCCTGCGGCGGTGGCAAGATGGGCACGCCCAGCGGCGATGCCTATGTCGCCTTCGCCCTGCCGGGACACCCTTGAGCACCCGGTGGACCTGACCTAGTTCGAAGGTTTGGCCGGCGGCGGGCTCTTCGGCTCGAGCGTCAGCGGATCGCGCATCGGCAGCACGGTCAGCGGTGCGGGAACGAGCTTCTCCAGCGAGGCCGGATAATCGGGGTGCCCCTTCAGGATCTCCTCGCGGTTCCCTACCACGAGGATGGCCACCCGGTCCGGATGCAGGTGCCTGGCGGCCACCCGCTGGACATCCTCCCGGCCGACCTTCTCCAGGCGCTGCCGGAACACCTTCCAGAAGTCGGGCGCCTTGGCGAAGCGGCCGGTGAACTCCTCCCGCGCGAAGATGCCGGCGACCTTGGCCTTGGTGTTGAAGTTCTCGGGGAAGCTGTCGATGAACGACCGCTTGGCCGTCTGAATTTCCTCGTCGGTCACCGGGCCCGTGGCCATGCGTTTCATCTCCTCGAGCACGATGCTCGTGGCATAGGCCACCGTGCGGCTCTTGCTCTGGAACCCGGCCCGGAAGGTCGACGGGTACCAGACGCCACCCGGGAACGAGCTTCCGGCCGAGTAGGCCAGCCCCTCGTCGCTGCGGACCCGGTTCATGAGGCGCGAGGTGAACCCGCCGCCGCCGAGGATGTCGTTCATCAGCAGGATGGCGAGGTAGTCGGGGTCGTCGCGCATCACCCCGGGCAGCAGGATGGACACCCGGCCCTGCGGGACGTCCTTGTCGACCAGGTACACCCCGGGACCGGCGGGCTTGAGGTCTGCGGGGATCGCCGGCGGTTTCTCGCCTGGGAACGGCCAGTCGGCGAAGAGCCTCTCGAGGGTCTGCTTCAATACGTCGCGGTCGAAGTCGCCGCTGACCGCCACGACGAGGTTGGACGGGTGGAAGCACCGCCGGTGGAAGGCCTGCAGGTCCTCCCGGCGGATCGATCCGATGCTGCGCGAGGTGGGTTGGCGGGCCGCCCAGAATCCGCTGCCGAGGCTCAGGTTCTCGAGTTCGCGGGCCTCGATGGAGGAGGCGTCGTCGTTGCGCTGCTGCAGGGCCTGCAGGGTCTGCTGGCGCTGCAGTTCGAGCTTGTCGGCCTGGAAGCGCGGCCGGGTGAGCACCTCGCGGAGGATCGCCATGCCCTCGGGCAGGTCCTTGGACAGCAGGTTCAGACTCACCGTGCCCAGGTCGTCGCCGATCGACGACGACATCTGCGCCGCCAGGAAGGCCAGGCGCTCGTCCAGCGCCTCGGCGGTGCGCGATTCCGTGCCGCCCCGGACGAGCAGGGCGCCGGTGAAGGCCGCCAGGCCCTCGCTCCCCTCGGGTTCCAGGTAGGCGCCGGTGCGCACCAGCAGCGAGATGGTCACCAGCGGCAGTTCGCGGTCGGGCACCAGATAGGCCACGGGGCCCGCCTTGAGGACCACGCGGTGGTCGCGGGGATCGGGCGGCTCGTAAGACAGGGGCGGGAACTTCAACGCCTCCGGCCGCACGGGGATGGGCGCCGTCGTGTCGGCGGGCAACCTGAGGGCGAGGAGGATCGCAGGCAGCAGGGCCGCGAGCCGGGCGGGGATCCTGCAGGCGGGCAACCGGGTCGGCATGGACACGACCATCCCTTCCGGCCGGTTCCTCCGCAAGTCCGGGGCGATGCGGCCGGATCCACCCCGGGGGCACCGCCGGCTCAGCCGGAACGATGCCGCTGGATCGGTCGTGCTGGCTGCGTCTTCTTCCGCAATGGCTTCGTTGCTCGCTCGTTACGGGCCTTCCATCGGCCCGCGCCTCGCTCTCGCCTCGTCTTGCGAAAGAATCCGCCACGCCACCCCTTTCCTCCCAACTACATCGTTCCGGCTCAGAGCACCCGTTCGACCCGGTGGGTCTCCGTGCGCCCGGCCAGCTCGATCTTCACCGGGTCGCCCTGACGATGGCCCAGGAGTTGGCGGCCCAGCGGCGACTGGGGCGTGATGACGAGCACCTCGCGCCCGTCGATCGTGACTTCCGTGCCGCCGGCCCGAGGCGCGAGGAAATAGCAGGAGGTGCCGCCGCGTCGCCCGGTCTCGACATACGCGCCGAGGTCGATGGGGTCGGCCGGGCCGAACGTCCGGCGCGGCAGCGTGCGCACCTGCTGGATGGACGCCTCCAGTTCGGCGACCTGCCGGGCCTGGCCGCGGGCGAGGTACGACGCCTCGAGGCCGCGCGTGTCGTACTTGTTCTCGGCCCGGCTCTGCTCGTGGGTGGCCTCGGCACGCGCCGCGCCGGCCGCCTTGGCATACAGGGCCAGGTCCGCCGAGAGCTTCTCCACGATACGCTGGATGAGGATCGTCTTGTCCAAGGTTTCGGGGCCGACGGGCGGTGGATCCGCCCAGGGCGGGCCTGTCCCCAGCAATGGCGACCCGGGGTCCTCCCTGTCAAACCCGGAGATGGCCGTCATCCAAAGAAACGCTGTCGCCACCGGCCGATCCGGGTAGTCTCTTGGCGCCTTATGAGCCATTCCGCTTCCGATTCGACCATGGCGGTCTTCCTCGACCTCGAGAACATCGCCCTCGGGGCGCGCGATGCGCGGTTTCCCCGGTTCGACATCCAGAAGGTGCTCGAGCGCCTCCTGCTCAAGGGCCACATCGTCGTCAAGAAGGCCTACTGCGACTTCGACCGCTACAAGGAGTTCAAGCGCGACCTGCACGAGGCGGCCTTCGAGCTGATCGAGATCCCGCACCTGCGCATGTCGGGCAAGAACTCGGCCGACATCCGCATGGTCGTGGACGCGCTGGACCTCTGCTACACCAAGGGCCATGTCGACACCTTCGTGATCCTCAGCGGTGACTCCGACTTCTCGCCGTTGGTATCCAAGCTGCGCGAGAACGACAAGACGGTGATCGGTGTCGGTGTGAAGAACTCGACGTCCGACCTCTTCATCAACAACTGCGACACGTTCATCTACTACGATGATCTCGTCCAGACGGCCCCCGCGCGCGGCCGCGCCAGGCCCCGGGCCTCGGTGGCCGCCCCGGCATCCGCCGCCGCCTCGTCGGCGTCCACGGCCGGCGCAAAGGTCGCTGCCGCAGCCCCGGTGGACGCCAAGGCGGCGCTGCTGGAGAAGACCTTCGACCAGGTGGTGGAGACCGTGGAGGACCTCGCCGGGGAGCGCGATGAGGACGACGTGATCTGGGGCTCCATGATCAAGCAGGCCATCAAGCGCCGGAACCCCGGCTTCAACGAGCGCGCCTGCGGGTTCCGCTCCTTCAACGACCTGCTCATCGAAGCCAAGAAGCGGGGGCTCATCGACATGGAGGCCGACGCCAAGAGCGGCGGCTACCTGGTCCGACCGATTCCCTGAACGGCCGCCCATGGTGCCGAGCCGCCAGGTGGGCCGCGTCCCATCCTCCCGGGGATGGCTGGCGGGATGTGGGTCGGTCCTTCGCCTTGCGGCACTCGCCGTCGCCTTCGCGCTCCAGGGCCTGGGGGCTGGGAGGCCGCCGTCCGGGTTGCAACGCAGCGTCCTGGCCGAGGGGCTTCGTGAACCCATCACCCTCGACGTGGCGGCCGATGGCCGGGTGATGCTCGCGGAGCGCCGGGGCCGGATCGTCCTCTGGGATCCCCGTGATCCCGGTCTGCGGACCATCGCTTCGCTGAACGTGTTCACCGGCCCGGAGGACGGCCTCCTCGGGTTGGCCCTGCATCCGGGCTTCGTCACCAACGGATGGGTCTTCTGCTATCACGGCACACCGGGGGTCCTTGAGAACCGCCTCTCGCGGTTCACGGTGAAGGAGGGACTCCTGGATCCCGCCTCCCAACGCATCCTGCTGCGGGTGCCGACGCGGATCCCCAAGCCCAACCACTCGGGCGGCGGATTGGCCTTCGATCCGGCCGGCCACCTGTACCTGGGCACCGGCGACTACACCGATGCGGACCGATCCGAGGGCTTCGCCCCCCTCGATCATCGCCCCGGCCAGGAATTCAACGATTCCGAGCGCACGGCCGCCAACACGGCCGACTGGCGCGGGAAGATCCTGCGGATCCATCCGGAGCCCGACGGCACCTACACCATTCCCGCGGGCAACCTGTTCCCGGCGGGTGATCCCAAGGCCCTGCCGGAGATCTACGCCATGGGTTGCCGAAACCCCTTCCGCCTCAGCTTCGATGGACCGGGCGGACGCCTCTTCTGGGGGGATGTGGGTCCCGACGCCATCCAGCCCGATCCCGAGCGAGGTCCGGCCGGCTTCGACGAGTTCCATGTGACCCGCACCGCAGGCAATTTCGGGTGGCCCTACTCCATCGCCGACAACCGGCCGTATCGGCGGTTCGACTTCGGCACGCGCAGGGCGGGGGAGGCCTACGATCCGGAGCACCCGGTCAACGAGTCTCCGTTCAACACGGGCCGCCGGGAATTGCCGCCGGCCCGACCGGCCTTCCTGTGGTATCCGCCGGGGCCGTCGGCACGGTGGCCCGAGGTGGGGTCCGGGCCCCGGTCCGCCATGGCCGGCCCCACGTATCATTTTTCCGCGGGGTTGGACTCACCGGCCAAACTCCCGGCCGAGTGGGATGGGGCCACCTTCCTCTTCGATTGGGAACGTGGCTGGATCCTTGGGGCCTGGCTCGATGGGCAGGACCGGGTCACCCGGCTCAAGCCCCTCCTGACGGGGGCGAAATTCCGCCGCCCGATCTGCCTGCGGCTGGGGCCGGACGGGGCGTTGTACCTGATCGAATGGGGCAGCCGGTGGTCGGACAACACCGACGCCGCGCTGGTCCGGGTCGCGAGCGCGGAATGACGCCCGGAGTGACTCCGTCTCCAGCGGGATCTCCAGCCCCACCGGGCTCAGACAGGCTCTCAGGGCCGTTGGGCCACGAGGTGGACGGGGCGGACGAGGCAGTCGGGGTCGGATCGAGGGGAAGAAAACGAGCAGGGGTCCGTGGGGACACCCTGCTCGTTTCGTGAGCCGACCTGTTCGACCTGTTTACGTCGGCTCCAGAACAACACGCTACGGCCGTGGGGGCGCCCTGAAGGCGGCCTCGGCCTCCCTGTCGATCACTTCATCCGCTCGAAGTTCTTCTTGAGGATCTGCCAGGGCTCGAGGCCGGCGGCCTTGCCCTGCAGATCGTTGATGATGGCCTGTTCATTGGCGTTCTTGGTGGGACGCTGGGTCTTGTAATAGACGCCGAAGAGGCCAGGCCAGGCCGTGTCGGCCAGCTTGTAGGCCGCGTACTCGTCGGTCACATCATGTTCCTTGGACACCTCGTTGAAGACGCCGCCTTTGCGGGGGATCGCCGCGTCGAAGGCACCCGGATAGAATTCCACGCACTCGCTCAGGCACTGGATGAAGCTGAACCCGTCGTGGTCCATGGCGGCCTCCATCATGGCCAGCACGTGGTTGGGGTTGGTCGCCGAGGTGCGGGCCACGAAGGTGGCACCGGCGGCGATGGCCTGCTTGATCGGGTTGATGGGACGGTCCTTGGAGCCCCAGATGTCGGTCTTCGACTTGAAGCCGATGGGCGACGTGGGCGAGGTCTGGTTCTTGGTCAGGCCGTACACGCTGTTGTCCATCACCACGTAGGTCAGCTTGATGTTCTTGCGCGCGGTGTGGGTGAAGTGGTTGCCGCCGATGGAGAAGGCGTCGCCGTCTCCGCCGAAGACACAGACATGCAGGTCGGGGCGGCTCAGCGACACGCCCGAGGCGAAGGGCAGGGCGCGGCCGTGGATGAAGTGGGCGCCGTGCGCCTGCACGAAGTAGGGGAAGCGCGACGAGCAGCCGATGCCGGCCACGGTCGTGATCTTCTCGTGCAGCATCTTGCGCCGCTCGATGAGCTTGAAGTACAGCGCCAGCACGGCGAAGTCGCCGCAGCCGGGGCACCACGTCGGATGGTCGGCCGAGATCTCCTTCTTGGTAAGGGGCTTCCGGTCGGCGTCGAGCAGCGGGGCGACCGGCGCGGTGCTGGTGTTCGGGCCGCGTTGGGAAACGAGGCTCAGGATGGCGGATTCGGTCATGGTCTGGGGTTCGGGAAGCGGTTCTGGGAGGGCGTGGGGTCCGTGGTGGTCGTGCCGTGGCTCACCTGGCCATCTCGAGGGCGCGATCCATGATCTCCTTCACCTTCCAGGTGAGGCCGTCGGTCTTGGTGATGCCGCGGATCTTGGCGTCCGGGATGTGCGAGCGGAGCAACCCGCCCATCTGTCCGATGCCGGCGAAGCCCTCGTCGTTGAGTTCGACCACGAAGACGTGGCGGAAACCGGCGAAGATCTCCTCCAGGCCGTGGGGCATGGGATGCACGTACTTGATGTGGACCGAGGAGATGGCGTGGCCGGCCGCCCTGGCCAGCTTGACGGCCTCCTGGACGGGACCCTTCGACGAGCCCCAGCTGACGAGGAGGATCTGGCCCTCGGCCGGGCCGAAGACCGTGGGCTTCGGCAACTCGGCGGCCAGCTTCCGGAGCTTGTTGCGGCGCTTGGCGACCATCTGTACGTGGAGCTTCGGCGATCCGGTCGGGTGGCCGAGTTCATCGTGCTCGAGGCCGGTGACGACCGGGTACTTGCCGCTGGCGACCCGGGTGCCCGGGGCCAGATGGCGGGTGATGCCGTCCGGCGCGGACAGATCGTAGGGTTTGTGGTCGGCCACCGGGCTCAGGTCGGGCGTGATGTCCTGCACGACCCTCTGCAGGTCGGGCTCCTTGAAGGCCTCGATCCGGGTGGCGATGCCTTGGTCGGTGAGCAGCACGACCGGCGTGCTGTACTTCCGGGCGATGTCCACGGCCTCGATGGCGCTGTAGAAGCAGTCCTCGACGGAGGAGGGCCCGATGACCACGCGCGGGCTGTCGCCGTGGCCGCCGAAGCAGGCGATGTTGAGATCCGACTGCTCGATGTTGGTCGGCATGCCGGTCGAGGGGCCGCCGCGCTGCACGTCGACCACGATGAGGGGCATCTCGGCCATGACGGCCCAGCCGAGGGCCTCGGTCTTGAGCGAGATGCCGGGGCCGGAGGAGCCGGTGACCGCGACCCGCCCGCCCCAGCTGGCGCCGATGGCCATCGAGATGGAGGCGATCTCGTCCTCGCACTGCTGGAACATGCCCCCGTACTTGGGCAGCTCGCGGCGCAGAAGTTCCATGATGTCGGACCACGGGGTGATCGGGTAGCCGGCACCGAAACGGACGCCGGCGGCGATCAGGCCGTAGGCGAGGGCCTCGTTGCCGCTCATCACCACCTGGCTCTGGCCGACGTTCTCGCCCGGGGTGAACTGGAAGAGCTCCGGCGCCGTGGCCAGCTGGTAGTTGTAGCCCGCGTTGAAGGCGTTGAGGGCCGTCTCCGCCACCTTCGGGTCCTTGCCCGTGAAGCGCTCGGTCAGCAGCCTGGTGAGCTTGGGCACGTTGAGGTCGAACATCTTGGCCAGGAGACCCAGTGCGAAGACGTTCTTGCCCTTGTCGCGGCCGGTGCCGCCGATCGCCTCCACGGTCAGGGAGGAGATGGCCACGCCGACGTGGCGGTACTTGCCGAGGTTCTCGGCCGGGATGTCCTCGGCCTTCAGGTGGTCGGAATCATAGATCACGATGCCGCCGGGCTTGAGCGAGCCCAGGTGCGCCTTGTAGCTATGGTCGTAGAAGGCCAGCAGCATGTCGGCCTGGTCACCCGCCGAGAGCACCTCCCCCGAACCGATGCGCACCTGGAAGATCGACGGCCCGCCCGAGATCGTGGACGGGATGGTCATGAAGGTCATGACCTCCTGCTCGGAACGGCCCGCGAGCCGGGCGAGGAAGCCGCCGATTGCCTGGATGCCGTCTTGGGAATTGCCGGCGATGCGGATGACGGCCTCGGAGATTTTGGAAATCCTGGGCGAAGATTGCGGGGAAGCGGCAGTGCTCATTGATGAAGGTGGATGTGTCCGGGCTTCGCATTCATCGGCCTGCGGGCAACCCTTGGTGAGCCCGTCCGGCGGACGCTGCGTGGCGCTTAGAATCCTAGATTGACCCCGGAACGGGTCAAGTGCGCCGGCGATCCGCCAAAAAACCCGACGGCCGCGCCAATTCCCGGCCCGTGGCCGCCCGCCGCCGTCCTCAGGCGAGGTCCAACGGTCCGGCGGCGCAGAGCGACGGGTTGCCGAAGGTGGCCAGGTCCAGCCCGAAGGATCGGGCAATCGACAGCCAGAGCCGGTTGTGCGGGGTCTTCTCGAGGTGCAGGCACCGGCCGGTCCGGAACCCGAGGCCGCCTCCCACCAGGACGAAGGGGATGTTCTCATGGGTGTGGCTGTTCCCCTTGCCCAGTTCGTTGGTCCACAGGATCGTCGTGTGGTCGAGCAGCGATCCCTGACCCGAGGGGTCCGGGGTGGTCGAGAGCTTCCGGGCCAGGTCGGCGATCTCGCCGGCGAACCAGCAGTTGATCTTGACCAGTTTCTCCTGCGAGCCGGCGTTCAGGTCGGGATCGTGTGAGAGCGAATGGTGCCCGTCGTCGATGCCCAGCCAGCGCATGCGGGCCTGCCCGACCGAGTTGGTGTATTGCAGCGAGGCGACGCGGGCCAGGTCGTTGGCGAAGGCGTTGACCAGCAGGTCGGCCTGCATGCGCGAGACCTGGGGCATCGAGTCGTTCTCGGTGCCCACCCCGGGTTCCAGCGCGGGCGCGGGCACCCGGAGCCGCTGGCGTCCGGCCTCGGCGATCTCGCGCTCCATCTCGCGCACCAGGGTGGCGTGGCGGTCCAGCAGGGCGCGTTCCTCGCGACCCAGCCTGCGGGACACCGTCCGGAGGTCCGACCGAACGCCGTCGAGCACGCTCCCGAGGTTCTGTCGGTCCCGCACCTGGCCGAAGAGCTTCTCGAAGACCTCGTAGGGGTCGGACAGCGGTGCCACCGGTTGGTTGGAACCGGCATAGGTCCAGCGCGTCCACGGGTCGGCACGGTGGGGTACACCCACCCCCAGCTCCAGCGACCCGAACCGGGTCCGCGTCTCGGGTCGTCCCTGCAGGAAGCCCTTGAGCGCCTGATCGATCGACGGCCCGCTGGCCCAACCGGCCGGCGTGTCGGAGCCGCCCTGAATGTTGCCCGGGAGCAGTTCGAGGCCGGTGAGCAGGCAGCCCATGCCCCGCATATGCCCGTCACCGTCGCCACGGACGCGGTTGCACAGGCCCTTGAGCACCAGCATGCGGTCCCGGTAGGAGGCCAGCGGCTCGAGGATGGGCTTGAGTTCGAAATCGTAACCCCACGTCTCGGGCCAGAAGGACGGGGGGACCGTGCCGTTGGGGCTGAAGACGAATACGATGCGCGGCTGCGGGCGCCGCCTGGGTCCGGCCTGCAGGGAGGGCAGGCCTCCGAGGAAGGGCAGCACGGCCGCCGACACGCCGAGGTCGCGCAGGAAGCGCCGGCGGACAAGGTTCGTGGATGGTGGCTTCATTTCCGTGGGCTGCTGTCCGATCGGAAGGTGGCCGCGTGCACGGCGATGTCCACCAGGAGTTCGCGGATGCTGCACCCGGAGGCCGCGAAGGCCGCATCGAGCGACTCGAGCGTCCCGGGGCCGTAGGCGGTTGGATCCTGCTGCACAGCGTGGTGGAAGAGCTGCCGGACGAAGCCGCGGCGCGCCTCCGGGCTCTCGGCCGCATGCCGGGCGACATCCCGAGGCCCGCGCAAGGTGAGGGTCCGTCCGTCGGCCGTCTGGTATTCGGCGGTGGGGTCGACGGGCTTGCGGTTGTCCTCAAGGCGGAAGCGCCCGGCCGCGTCGAACTGCTCGAGGCTGAATCCGAGCGGGTTGATGGTCTGGTGGCAGCCGATGCACTGGGGCTTGTCGGTCAGCTGCGTGACCTTCTCGCGCATGGTCAGCGACGGGTCGAAGCGGTCGTCCATGAACTCGATGGCCATCGGCGGGGGCTTGAGGAAGCGGCCCAGCACCTTGCGGGTCAGGAATACCCCGCGGTGGATCGGCGACGAGGACCGGTAGTACGAATGGACCGAGAGCAGGAACGGATGCGTGAGCACCCCGGCCCGCTGCTGTGGGTCGAATCGCACGGGCACGAAGACGTCGTCGGGCACGTTGGTGACCGATCCGCCGACCCCGTAGTAGCGGCGCAGTCCGCCGTTGAGGTGGAGCTCGTCGCTGAGCAGCAGCTGTCGGTAGTCGGAGGACCCGTCCCAGACCACCGAGTCCACGAAGCGGTTCAGCGAGGTCCGCAGGTCCTGCACCAGCTCGGCGTCGAACCCGGGGTAGGCTTTGGGGTCCTTGGCGATCTCGTCGGCCTCGCCGGCGTCGAGCCAGTGGTCGAAGAAGCCCCGCAGCTTGGCCCGGGCCCTGGGATCCCCGAGCAGGCGCCGGGCCTCGGCGCGCACGGCCTCGGGGGTCTCGAGCCCGTCGGCGTCGGCGGTCTGGCGGAGCGGCGCGTCGGGTAGCGAATCCCACAGCACGAGCGCCAGCCGCGCGGCCGTCCCATGCGCGTCGGAACCCGCCGCGGCCTCGGGATAGAGGAAGCGGGGCGAGGTGAGCGTGGCGAGCACCGAACGCTGGACCGAGTCCTCCAGGGCGATTCCCGGCTGGAACCAGGCGTCGACGTAACGGCGACGCGAGTCGTCGTCCAGCGGCCGCCGGAAGGCGCGCGCGGCCAACTCCGCGCAGAACTCCCGCACCCGCCGCTCCACCTCGACGCGGTTGGTCTGCCCGGGCGGGATGCCGGCCAGGCGGTGGAAGCGCCCGGCGACCCGCTCGGCCGCCTCGGCACCCGCTCGGGTGACGCTCGTCCACCACTCCCGTGAGACCGACGTGCCTCGCTCATAGCCCTGGCTGCCGTCGTCGGCGGGGAAGGCCGTGCCGAGCACCACCGTGGCGGTGGACGGTTCCGGGGAGAGCACCGACGACGGCACCGGGGTCCATGGGCCACCCGGCGGTTTCCACTCGAGGCGCACGGCCGCCGTCTTCTCCTTGAACTTGAACCAGTCGAGCCTCAGCGGATAGGTGCGACCGCCGAGCAGGTACAGCGAGGCCGAGCCCTGTCGTTCGGTTCCCCCGGAGCTGACCCACAGGTCCACCAGCGCCACCTCGCGCTTGGCGTCCGAGTCGTCGCGGCGGTTGGAGTCGCCCGCCGCGAGGTCGGTGTTGAGGTAGAGCCGGGCTCCGTTCGGCGTGGTGACCCGGAACTGGTACTCGCCCGAATCCGGAGCCAGGAGCGAGCCCGTCCAGGCGATGGAGAACTGGTCGGCAGTGATGCCCGCGACCGGCGGGTTGGTGCCGAAGTCGAAGCGGACGACCGGGTCGATGCGCTGGACCACCGACCGGTCCTTCTTGTTCATGCCCTTCGACTGGAAGTACTCGGCCTGGAGCCCACCGGAATTCGTCGCCCGCCGCTGGGGAGCGAACCCCGCCAGGAGATCGGCCACCGCCTCGCGGTGGCGCCGCTGGGTCAACCGCGCGAACTCGACCCGGGCCGGGGAACCCAGCGCCGCCCGCGCCTGTGGCGAGTAGAAGGCCCCGTGGATGAACCCGGCCACCGCGAGCGCCTCGGCCTCCGGGGTCTTCTCCTTGCGGTCGTCCGGCATGGTCCGGTGGATGTACCGGGCGAGGGAAGCGACCGATTGCTCGCCGTGCAGCGTCTCGTCGTACTTGCCGGCCACGCCTTCGCCCCGGGGTCCGTGGCAGCGGGCGCAGTCCTCGCGGTAGATGGTCTCGCCGGAGCGGGCCGGTCCGGCAAGCCCGGCCGGTCCGGTCGACGCCGATCCCACGGCCGACCCGCCGCCCACGCCGCGTCGGCCCCCGCAGGCGGCCAAGGCAAGTCCCGCGACGCCGACCGCGATCCATTGGAACCATCCCAGTCTCACAAGGGGTTCCTTCCGCCAAATCCGTCGGCGGATCAATGGCCAAATTCGGGGGTTCCCGCGGCGGGGTGGGTTCCGGCGCCCGGGTTGATTTTTCCGCTTCGCTCGCGAAGCCTTTCGCACCACCGTAGGAGGGGCACCGCCAACCATGAAAAAACGATCCTGGAAAATCGCCGGAATCAACTTCGACCACTTCCACATGGGCGACCTCCTCCGGTACGCCCACGAGCACCCGAACGCCGAGATCGTCGGCATCAGCGACGAGCAACCCGCCCGCATGGAGGAGGCCGTGCGCAAGGGCCTGGTCGGCCGTGACCGGGCCTTCACCGACTTCCGCGAGTGCCTCGAAAAGACCAAGCCCGACGTGGTGCTGCTTTGTCCCGCCGCCTCGAAGCACGGAGAGTGGGTCAAGAAGGTGGCTCCGTGTGGAGCGCACCTGATGGTCGAGAAGCCCTTCGCCGCGTCCCTCAAGGAAGCCGATGCGATGGTCCAGTGCATGGGCAAGGATCAGCGCCTGATGATCAACTGGCCGCTGCAGTGGGTGGCCTCGCACCGCAAGGCCTTTGAACTGGTCTCCGGCGGCAAGATCGGCGAGGTGCTCAATGTCTGGCACATCGGCGGGAACCGCGGCCCGTTGTTCCACGGGGCCGACAAGGACGAGAAGACGCCCGCGCAGGTCGCCCAGGAGAAGCCGCATTCCTGGTTCTACAAGAAGGCCCACGGCGGCGGCTCGTTGCTCGACTACCTCGGCTACGGCACCACCCTGGGAACCTGGTTCCAGGGCGGGCGTCGGCCCCTCGAAGTGACGGCCGTGGTCGACGAACCCGCCGGCCTCGAGGTCGATGAGCACAGCATCGTGGTGGCCCGCTACGCGCACGGCCTCTCGAAGTTCGAGACCCGCTGGGGCACCTTCACCGACCCCTGGATCATCCAACCGCAGCCCAAGTGCGGGTTCGTGATCCTGGGCACCGAGGGCACGATCGCCAGCTACGACTACGATGACCACGTCACGGTGCAGACCCGAAGGAAGCCGGTGCCCCACCAGGTACCGGCCCCGGCCCCGAAGGCGCCGAACCAGAACCCCGTCCAGTACCTGCTGCATTGCCTCGACAAGGGCGTGCCGCTGGAGGGCCCGGTGAGCCTGCCCATCAGCCGGATCGGCCAGGAGATCGTCGATGCGGCCGTGAAGAGCGCCCGCCTCAGGAAGGCCGTGAAGCTCGCCTGATCGTCCACCGCCCACCGGGCGTCGCAACGGGGCCGGGGAACCTGCAGGGTCCCCGGGCCCCCGGGTTCAAGAGGTCGCCGGGGTTCCGCTCTGGATTCCGCCCCCGGGGCTTCCTTCCAGCCGCCGCTTCGGCCAGACTGCGGCCGACAAACATGACCAAGGCCGTCATCCTCGCCGCCGGAAAGGGCACCCGAATGGGGGACCTCACCCAGGAGATTCCCAAGCCCATGCTGGCGGTCCAGGGCCGGCCGATCCTGGAGCACATCGTCGAGGGCCTGAAGGAGGTCGGCGTGCGGGAGTTCCACCTCGTCACCGGATGGCGGGCCGAGGTCATCGAGTCGCACTTCGGCGACGGGTACCGGTTTGGGGTGCGGATCAGTTATTCCCGGCAGGTCGTGCAGGATGGCACCGGCAAGGCCCCGGAGTTGGCGAAGGACTTCGTCGGCAAGGACGACTTTGTGCTCACCTACGGCGACATCCTGGTCAAGCCTGAGACCTATGCCCAGATGATCGAGCGCTGGCGCTCCGGCCCGTTCGACGGCGTGCTCACCGTCACCGCCGGCGAGGATGTGACCAAGGGCGGCCTGTTCTTCTTCGACGACGAGCGCTTCTGCCTGACCCGGCTGGTCGAGAAGCCCGATGCCGCCCAGTTGGATCGGTTGCGTGTCGACGGGTGGATCCGCCCCGGCCGGCCCGTCTGGTACAACGCAGGCATCTACCTCTTCCGGCCGTCGCTGTTCGAGTTCACGGCCCGCCTGAAGAAGTCGCCCCGGGGCGAGTACGAGCTGACCGACGCGCTGGCCGACATGATCGCCGGTGGCCAGGTGCTGGCCGGTCTCCGGATCGCCGGACGCTGGGTCGATGTGCGGGACCCCGAGGTGCTGGCCTCGCTCCAGGCATGAGCCTCCTCGGAGCGGCCCCCGCGGGCACGCCGGCCCCGCAACCCCGCCTGCGACTGCGTCTGAGCCCGGCCGCCGAGACGGCCGTCCGCCGCGGGCATCCCTGGGTGTACGCCGAGCGTCTCCGGGAGCGGAACCGCGAAGGCCTGTCCGGCGAACTCGCCGTCGTCTACGACCGCAACGACCGCTTCCTGGCCCTCGGCCTGTACGACCCCGACTCGCCGATCCGCCTGCGGGTGCTGCATGCCGGGAAGCCCGTGACCGTGGATGACGCCTGGTGGCGCGCCCGGCTGGCGGCGGCGATCGCCCGACGCACCGGGGTCCACGACGCGCGGACCAACGGCCTGCGGTGGGTCAACGGCGAATCCGACGGCTGGCCCGCCCTCGTGGTCGACCAGTATAACGGCACGCTCGTGCTCAAGCTCTACTCGGCCGTGTGGCTGCCCCGGATCGCCGACCTCGTCCGGTGGCTGGGCGAGGCCCTGCAGCCTGAGCGCATCGTGCTGCGGCTCAGCCGCAATGCGGCTCCGACCTTCGAGCAGGCGGGATTTCGTGACGGCCAGAACCTTTTGGGCGACGCGTCGGACGCCTCCGTGGTCTTCCTCGAGGATGGCCTGCGGTTCTGGTCCGACGTGGTCAAGGGCCAGAAGACCGGGTTCTTCCTCGACCAGCGCGAGAACCGCCGGCGCGTCGGCACGTCGGCCCGGGGGCTCGACGTGCTCAACGCCTTCAGCTTCAGCGGTGGCTTCTCGTTGCACGCGGCCCGGGGCGGGGCCCGCAGCGTGACCGACCTCGACATCTCGCCGCATGCCCTAGAGGCGGCCCGGCGCAACTTCGCCCTCAATGCCGCCGACCCCGGGGTGGGCGTGGCCCAACACGACTCGGTGCAGGCCGACGCCTTCGAATGGCTGGAGCGCTCGGGCGACCGTTTCGACGTGGTGATTTGCGATCCGCCCTCCCTTGCCAAGCGCGAGGCGGAGCGGGCCGGGGCCATCGAGGCCTATCACCGGCTGGCGATGCACTCCATCGCCCGCGTCCGCCCCGGGGGCCTGCTGCTCGCGGCCTCCTGCTCGGCGCACGTGACGCCCGAGGAGTTCTACGCGGCGGTGACCGAGGCCGCCCATCGCAGCGGGCGATCCTTCGGCGAACCGGTGTACACCGGCCACGCCCCCGACCATCCGGCGACCTTCGACGAGGCGCGCTACCTCAAGGCCGCCTTCCTGCGCTTCGAACCGCCCGCCTGAGGGGAACGGCCCGGGCGGGAGTGGACCTCCGGCGTCGGTGATGGGTCGGCAGGCGGGTGTTGTTGGGTGGGTGTTGGGGGTCGTTTTCCCGGGACGGCGTCCCCGGTCTTGGCGGCAACCCCCGCTTGCGCCGGCCTGTTCCCCGGGGTTGAATGCGCCTCATGATTCCCCCGTTGTACCGGCTCCCGGCCCTGTGTGCCGCTGCAGGTCGCGGGCGGGCGGGTTGGCTCGCTCTGGCATTTCTGATCGTCACCCTCGGGCTTCCCGGAGCGCAGGAGACCGCGTCGGCCAAGATCCCGGCCCGCCCGGTCTTCGAGCGCGACATCCGCCCGATCCTGAAGGCCCATTGCTTCCACTGCCATGGCGAGGAGGAGAAACCCAAGGGCGGCATCGACCTGAGGCTCCGTCGCCTGATGCTCCGGAATGCCGATCCCAAGGCCGACCCGGCGATCGTGCCCGGGCGCCCCGCCCAGAGCCGCCTGCTGGAGGCGGTGAGGTCGGGAGAGATGCCCAAGGGGGGCAAGCCCTTGTCGCCCCAGCAGGTGGCCATCCTCGAGCGGTGGATCGCCCAGGGAGCGCCGACCTTCCGGCCGGAGCCCGACGAGGTGCCCCGCTGGGTCATCACCGAGGAGGAACGCGCGTTCTGGGCCTTCCAGCCGGTGGGTCATCCGACGCCGCCGGTGATCCGGTACGGCAAGCAGGTCCGGACGCCGATCGACGCCTTCCTGCTGGAGCGCCTCCGTCGCGACGGCCTCGGCTTCGCCCCACAGGCCCGACTGGAGGCCCTGATCCGCCGCGTCACCCTCGACCTGACCGGGCTGCCTCCGACGCCGGAAGAGGTCGATCAATTCCTCCAGGATCCGTCCGACGCGGGCTACGGGCGCCTGGTGGACCGCCTGCTGGCCTCGCCGGCCTATGGCGAGCGCTGGGGGCGCCACTGGCTCGATGTCGCCGGCTACGCCGACTCCAACGGCGGGGTCGAGGCCGATTCCGAGCGCCCGTGGGCCTGGCGTTACCGCGATTACGTCATCGGCGCCTTCAACGACGACCGGCCCTTCGACGAGTTCATCACCGAGCAACTGGCGGGCGACGAGCTGCTGCCGGCCATCACCCCCGACCTCTCCGGTCGCGACCTCGACCGCCTGGTGGCCACCGGGTTCCTGCGCATGGCTCCCGACCCCACGGGCGACGGCGCGCCCGAGCCGGAGCTGGCCCGCAACCAGGTCATCGCCGACACGGTCCAGATCGTCTCGTCGTCGCTGCTCGGGCTCACCGTCCATTGCGCCCAGTGCCACGACCACCGCTACGACCCCATCCCCCAGGCCGACTACTACCGCCTGCGCGCGGTGTTCGAGCCGGCCTTCGACTGGAAGCGCTGGAAGAACCCGGGCCAGCGGCTGGTGTCCCTGATGCCCCCGGCGGACCGTTCGATGGCTGACTGCATCGAGCAGGCGGCGAGGGTGCATGACGCCGAGGCCACCCGGCTGCACGACGAACTCATCGAGAAGTTCGTGCAGAAGCAGCTCCTCCTGGTGCCCGAGCCCCGGCGCGAGGCGGTCCTCGGCGCGCGCCGGACCCCGGCTGCCCAGCGCACCCCCGAACACCTCCAGCTCCTTCGGGAGTTCCCGATGTTCCAGGACCACATCCTCCTCGGGGAGATCGACCGCGAGGGGGCCAACCGGGTGGACGAGATCCGCAAGCGCGCCACCGCCGACCGGGCCCTCAAGCCCGCCGACCCCATGGTGCAGGCCCTGGTCGAGGCCTCGGCCGAGCCGGTGGCCACCGTGCGGTTCCACCGGGGCGACCCGCAGCAACCCCGCGAGACGATGCGGCCCGGGCTGCTCTCCGTGATGGGCTTGGGCGGCCTCGAGGTGGACCTGCCGGAGGTGGTGCCGGGCCGCCGGACCACCGGTCGCCGTCTCGAGCTGGCCTGGCGGCTCACCGACCGGCGCAATCCGCTCACGGCCCGGGTCTGGGTGAACCGGCTCTGGCACCAGCACTTCGGCATGGGCCTGGTGGGCACCCCTGGCGACTTCGGCGTGCTGGGCGAGCGGCCGAGCCATCCGGAACTCCTCGACTGGCTCGCCGCCGACTTCATGGACCACGGCTGGAAGAACAAGCGTCTGCACCGGCTCATCGTCACCAGCACCGCCTACCGGCAGGGCACGGTGAACCCGGCCGCCCAGCGCAAGGATCCCGACAACCGGCTGCTCGGCCGGTACCGCCTGCGCCGCCTCGACGCCGAGGGCCTCCGCGACAGCCTGCTGGCGGTGAGCGGCCGGCTCGACCCCACGCCCTCCGGCCCCCCGGTGCCCGTGGCGGTCAACGCGCAGGGGCAGTTCGTGGTGGGGGTTCAGAAGCGCGACGGCAACGGCGATGCCGTCGGGGTGGAATCCGTCGGCACGGCCGATTTCCGGCGCAGCGTCTACGTCAAGGTGCGCCGCAGCACGCCTGTCGGGGTGCTGGAGACCTTCGACGCCCCGGTGGTCAATCCCAACTGCGAGGCCCGTCCGGTCTCCACGTCCGCCCCGCAGTCGCTGATGTTCCTCAACGACGGCTTCGTGCTCGACCGCTCGCTGGACCTCGCCCGCCGCCTGCGCCGCGAGGCCCCGGGGGACGAGCGTGCCCAGCTGGAGCGCCTCTGGCGCCTGGTCTTCGCCGTGCCTCCGAAGCCGGCCGACCTGGAACGCTCCCGGCGCTTCCTGGCGGAGTTGCGCACCGGCTGGGCCTCCCCCGGTGACGCCTCCGGGAACCCGGCCTCGCCGCCGCCCTCCCAGGATGCCAAGCCCAAGGCCCCCGAGGCCCCGGCGGCGACGCCCGACGAGCGCGCGCTGGCCGCCCTCTGCCAGGTCGTGCTCGGGTCCAACCGCTTCCTCTACCTGGACTGAGTTTCCCGCCATGAACCCGAACGATTCCCACGCCTGCCGCCCTCCTGGGTTCTGTTCCCGCCGCCATTTCCTGCAGGCGGGGAGCGCCTTCGGCCTCGGCTCCACCGCGCTGGCCTGGCTCCTGCAGCAGGACGGTCTCCTGGCCGCCCCGGCCCGGCCGGAGCTCGAGCAGCGCACCTACGACCTGAAGCCCAAGGCCGGCCACCACCCGGCCCGGGCCCGGGCCATGATCTCCCTCCTGATGATCGGGGGCCCGAGCCAGATGGACCTCTTCGACCCGAAGCCGTTGCTCAAGGACTGGGCGGGCAAACCGTTCCCGGGTGAGCTGAAGTTCGACAACGCCGGGCAGGCCAGCTCCAAGGTCATGCCGGGCCTCTGGGAATTCCGCAGACACGGCCAGTGCGGCACGGAGCTGTCGTCGCTGCTCCCCCATCTGGCCCACGTGGTGGACGACGTCTGCGTCATCCGGTCCATGCGCACCGGGGTCAACAACCACGGTCAGTCGCTCCACGCGCTCACCAATGGCCGGATCACCGCCGGGGCGCCCACGCTGGGCAGCTGGCTCGGCTACGGCCTCGGCACCGTGAGCCAGGAGTTGCCGGCCTTCATGACGATAACCCACCCGTCGGGCCTGCCGCTGCTGGCCGAGGCCAACTGGTCCCAAGGCTGGCTGCCCTCGATCTACCAGGGGACCGTCGTCCGGCCCACCGAGCCGCGCCTGCTCAACCTCGACCCGGCCCCCCACCTGCGCGGGGCGCCCCAGGAGCGGCAGCTCGGGCTCTTGGGCGAACTCAACCACGACCACCGTCTCGAGCATCCCGGCGAGAGCGATCTCGACGCCCGCATCGCCAGCTACCAGCTCGCGGCCAGGATGCAGACCGCGGCCAAGGAGGCGATGGACATCCGCTCGGAATCTGCGGCCACGCGCCGGCTCTACGGCATCGACCAGGAGCGCACCCGCGACTACGGCACCCGGTGCCTGATCGCCCGTCGGCTGGTGGAACGGGGCGTGCGCTTCGTGCAGGTGGTCAACAACGGCCAGAGCTGGGACCAGCACAGCAATCTCTACACGGCCCTGCCCGACCTCTGCGCCAAGACCGACCAGCCGGTCGCCGCACTGGTCCAGGACCTCAAGGCGCTGGGCCTGCTCGACACCACGCTGGTCCACTGGGGCGGCGAGATGGGCCGCCTGCCGGTCATCCAGAACGACGGGCCCAAGGAGAAGGTCGGCCGCGACCACAACACCTATGGGTTCACCCACTGGCTGGCCGGTGGCGGGGTCCGGGGCGGCATGACCCACGGCGAGACCGATGAGTGGGGCCACCACGCGGTGAAGGACATCGTCACCCACCACGACCTCCACGCGACCCTGCTGCATCTCTTCGGGCTGGACCACGCGCGGCTGGTCTATCGCCGTGCCGGCCGGGAACTGAGCCTCACCGACAACAAGCCCGCCCGGGTGGTTCGGGAACTCCTGGCCTCCTGAGTTGCCGGACCGGTGTTGGCATCGAGGGCACCGGGGGCAACCAGGGTCACGGACCTTGGACCTTGGACCCCTGCCTTCGGCTCACCACCAAAGGAAGTCGGGATCCGGCTTCTGGCCTGCCAAGGCCTCCATCTGGCCCGTCGGCAGGAAGTTGAAGAATTCGGCGTGGGAGTCGCCGAAGAGCATCATCATGCGGTTCTTGCCCTTGTAGTTGTGCCATTGGCTGCGCGGCTTGAGCACGTCGCGGTTCGCATGCCAGATCCAGTCGCCCTGGATGATCTTGGTCGATGGGCGCAGGGCCACCTCGGAGGCCTTGATCGAGGGCAGATTGGGGTTGCTCCGGGGACCGCAGACCATCTTCACCTTGTAGTAGTCGAAGCCGAATTCGGTGAGGTAGCTGTTGCCGTATTGCATGTAGGCGTTGGTGCAGTTGACCCCGCGCCCGGCCAGCGACCAGAAGTCCCCCTTGTCGGAGGGGCAGCGGAAGGTCTCGAAGGCGTTGCCCACGTAGATGTTCAAGGGGCGGTTGGTGGCCGCCGTGAACACGTCGTAGGTGCCGTTCTTGCCGCCGGTCGAGGCCCAGTCGTTGATCGCCGGATAGAAGTCGCGGTTGTCGTCCGTGTACATGAAGTAGGCCTTGCCGATCTGGCTCTGGTTGCTCATGCACTTGACTGTGTGGGCCTTCTGCTTCGCGCTGGCCAGGGCCGGCAGCAGCATGCCGGCGAGGATGGCGATGATGGCGATGACCACCAATAGCTCGATCAGGGTGAAGCCGTGGGCGGACCTCAGGCGATGGTATGGGGGGATGGGACGCGCGGTGTTCATGGCGGAAGTCCTCAGGGATCGATGGGGAGGGTAGCGGTCGGCGCCGGCCTTTCCATGAAAAAGTCCGCGGGCAGGGGCATTCGGGCGGCCCGACCGGCCCGGTCCCGGCTCGCCACACGGGTCTCGGGCGATTTCGCCATTGAGCCTCGACGGAGCGGTCCCAGAGTCTGGGCCCGTGACCACGACCCATGTCCTCAACACCCCGGTCCGCTCCGAGTTCCAGTTGCCGCCCGGGGAGCCGCCATCATTGGCACGGGTGGTCATCGTCGGGGGCGGCATCGTGGGGTGCTCCATGGCCTACCACCTGGCCAAGGCCGGCTGGAAGGACGTGGTCCTGCTGGAGCAGGGGGGATTGAGCGGCGGCACGACCTGGCATGCCGCCGGCATGGTCGGCCAGTTGCGGGCCAGCAACAGCATGACGCAGATCAATCGGTACTCGGCCCAGCTCTACCCGACCCTCGCCGCCGAGACGGGCCACGACGTCGGCTGGGTCCGGACCACCGGCCTGACCCTCGGCACGACCCCGGAGCGCATGACGCAACTTCGCCGCACGGCGGCCATGGCCGAGGTCTTCGGCGTTGAGGCCCACCTGGTGGGGCCCAAGGAAGCCCAAGCGCTCTGGCCGCTCATCCAGGTGGACGACGTGCTGGGCGCGGTCTACCTGCCGGGCGATGGCCGGGTCATCCCCGGTGAGTGCACCGTGGCCCTGGCCAAAGGTGCGATTGCCGGCGGGGTGAGGATGTTTGACCGCACCCGGGTCGCCGCGCTCACGCATTCCCCGGGACCGCGGGGCCGCCGGCGGATCACCGGCGTCCGCCTCGACGCAGGCCGCGAGATCCGGGCCGACTGGGTGGTGCTGGCCTGCGGCATGTGGGCCCGGCAGCTTGGCCTGGCCGTCGGGGTGGACCTGCCGCTGTACCCGGTGGAGCACCACTACGTGCTGAGCGAACCCCTCGAGGGCGCGTTGCCCACCCTGCCGTGCGCCCGTGATCCCGACGCAGCGATCTACTTCCGGACGCTCGATGACGGCTCGATCAAGCTGGGCGCCTTCCAATGGCGCTCCAAGCCCTGGGAGATCGGCGACACCGTGCCGGGCGACTTCGCCTTCGGCCTGCTGCCCGACGACTGGGAGAAGTTCGCCGAGCCGTGGGCCGCCGGGAAGCACCGCATCCCGGCCCTGCGGTCCGCACGGTTCCCGAAGTTCGTCAACGGTCCGGAGAGTTTCACACCCGACAACAACTTCCTCATGGGAACCCCGGCTTGCACCGAGGGGCTCTTCGTGCTGGCCGGCTTCAATTCGGTGGGCATCGCCAGCGCCGGGGGCGTCGGCCGATTCGCGGTGCCGTGGCTCGAGACGGGCGAGATGCCGATGGACCTGTGGAGCGTCGATGTCCGTCGCTTCGTGCCGGCCCAGAACGGGCGGGACTTCCTCCAGGCCCGGGCCAGCGAGGTGCTGGGGCTGCACTATCAGATGGCCTGGCCCAACCGCGAGATGGAGACCTCGCGAGGCCTGCGCGGCACGCCCCTGCACGAGGTGACCCGCGAGGCCGGGGCCTGCTTCGGGCAGACGGCCGGCTGGGAACGCCCCCTGTGGTACGCGCCCGCCGGGGTCGAGCCCGTCCTCGGCTACTCCTTCGCCAAGCAGAACTGGGCACCGCACGTGGCGGCCGAGGTCCGGCGCTGCCGCGAGCAGGTGGCGCTCCTCGACCAGTCTACCTTCGCCAAGTACGAGATCTCGGGCCGGGATGCCCTCTCCGGACTGGGACGCCTCTGCGGCAACCGCATCGACGTGCCCGTCGGCCGCATCGTGTACACGGGCTTGCTCAATGCCCGTGGAACCTACGAGAGCGATGTCACGGTGGTGCGCCTGGGCGACGAGCGCTTCCGGGTCATCGCTCCCACCCAGCAGGTGCGCCACGATGCCGACTGGATCCTCCGCCACGTGCCCAATGCGGCCGACGTCCATCTCTCGGACGTCACCGATGCGATGGGAGTGGTCTCGATCATGGGGCCGCGGGCCCGCGAGGTCCTGCAGCGCGTCACGGGCACCGACCTGTCCGCCACGGCCTTCCCCTTCGGCCACAGCGCGGAGATCCGCATGGCCGGGGTCCCTGGCACGGTCCTGGCGCTCCGGGTCACCTACGTCGGTGAATTGGGTTGGGAGCTGCACGGGCCCGCCGCATCCATGGCCGCCGTCTGGGCCGCCCTCGACGGGGCGGGGCGTCCCGAGGGCATCGGACCCGCCGGCACCTATGCCATCAACGCCATGCGCATCGAGAAGGCCTACCGGGCGTGGGGACACGAACTCTCCGTCGACGAGAACCCCTTCGAGGCCGGCCTGTCCTTCGCCATCGACTGGGATCGCGACTTCCTCGCCCGCCCGGCCCTGCAGGCCCTCCGAGGGCGTCCCCTGCGCAAGCGCCTGGTGTCGCTGGTGATGGCTTGCGACGACCCGACCGTGACCCTCTGGGGCAACGAGCCGGTCTACCGGGACGGACGCCTGGCCGGGTACACCTCCAGCGCCGCCTTTTCGCCGACGCTCTCGGCCCCGGTGGCCATGGCCTACCTCAAGCGGCCGCCCGAGGAGGCCGCCCTGGGCGTCGACATCGCCTGGCTGGAGGCCGGCCACTACGAGATCCTGCAGGATGGTGTGCGTCGCCCGGCCCGCCTCACGTTGCGGGCCCCGGTCGATCCGGAGCGGAACCGCATCCTGCGGTGAACCGCGACGGGCCCCGGTAGATCCCGCCGGCTCTTCACCCTGGGGAACGAGGGTTGCGGTGTCGGACGGCCTGCCCGTAGAATGGCACCCGAACCGGAGGGAGGCCGTCCGGTTCCTCGAGACCAACGTGCCCAACTCCTCGCCCGGGGAGGCTCCCCCGGTTCGAAGGTCGCTCCGAGCCCGCCTTCGGTCGCCGCGGTGGTGAAATGGCAGACACAGGGGACTTAAAAATCCAAAATTAGCGTTTTCATTTCGTCGCTTTGGGTTTCAAAAAGCGCAGTAAAATCAGGGCGAATCTAGGATAATGTCCCCAGTCAGTTGACTTGTGGCCTCGGGGTTGAAAAGGCTCAAAGTGTATCCACACGTGTCTCCGCAAGTTTTTCTGCCTGAGGGGTCAGGAGGAGCCTATCCCTCCGGCTGCTAAAACCGCTTTCCGCTGGAAAACCTCGGATGCGCGCCGTTGCTGAGTCCGTGACCTGACAAGAGAGATCCAATACGCTGCGAGGTGGCAGGCGGGGGGATGGTGAAGGGAGCCCGGAGGGCGACAGGAACCATCCCCCCGCCTGAGGCGGTCACAACACCCACCCACGACATGACCAACGACCATCCATCCGACACGCCCGAATCGGGCCCGAAGAAACGCCGCTTTCTCAGCGCCGAGAAGAAATTCCAGATCTACCTGGAGGCGCAGTCCACCGACAAACCCGTTGGCGAGCTCCCGCGCCGGGAAGGCCTCTTCTCGACCGATCTGGCCCGCATCCGCCAGCAGATCAAGGAGGGCGCACTGGTGCGGCTAAGCGCCAAACCCGGCAGGAAGGCCGAGGTCCATGGGCGGCAATTCCTCACCAGCCCCCAGCTCCGCGGCCTCACCGGCGTGGAACTCATCGTCAGCGACGACCACGCCGGCCTCCGCACGGCCCGCGCCGCGGTCTTCCCTTCAATCCCCTGGCAACGCTGCCAATTCCACCTCCAGCAAACCGCACAGGCC